>Ga0334722_10000092_pt1 | contig 126241 bp, 107 predicted proteins | sample C3_bottom_MG_FD_207210 | JGI IMG/M metagenome (GOLD analysis project Ga0334722, IMG submission 207210) | Sediment microbial communities from Yellowstone Lake, YNP, Wyoming, USA - C3_bottom | ecosystem: Environmental > Aquatic > Freshwater > Lake > Sediment | place: USA: Wyoming | collected... | reverse complement strand
ATGAATTCCGCAAGCTCGTTCTCCCAATGCTGGGGGGTCAGCTGCAGCAGATTGCATTCCGGCTGGTAGGAGCCGTACGTAAACTCGTCCATGATGCACGCTACTTTGAAATTCTTGAGCGCGTCGGGCGCGGAAACACCATCGATCAGCACGGGTGATGCTTCAAATCCGCCCGGAAGTGATGCGGCAACGCCGGTAGTCGTCTTTTGAGCTCCCGGCGCGGTCCTGAACGTTTTTCGCTGCGATGCCGCATCCGGTGAATCATTCTGCTTTTCGATCTTTCTTCGCTTTGATTCTTTTCCGAGATCAATAAGCTGACCCGGCAGGGCCTTTACCGCTTTAACTGATTTAAAACCGTGCAAAAGCAGATACCCGAGCTGAAACGATATGGTCGCCCGGGTTTTTGTCACCTGATTGTCCGCAAGCAGTTTCTGCTGCCGGAGCTTCTCCGCCTGCGCTTTGATGTCCGCCGCGTTCCGTTTTGATTGCAGTACCTGCAGCTTCAGCTTTTCCACCTGATGCTGGCTGGCCCGTCGTAATGCCTCGACGGTAGAAAGTTCGCTGAGCGTCCGTTCGAGTTCTTCTTTGGCCGTCTGCTGTTCCTTCTGCAATGCGATGCGCTCAGAATGTTCGGCATCGATAAGTTTTTGCGTTTCTGCAAGTTCGTTTTTCTTTTTGGCGAGCTCCCCTGCAACGGACAGATACTCCCCGCTCATCCTCCGTACACTCTGGTCCAGTTTCTCATTATTCTGGACGGTCTTCTCGATGGCAGATCGAAGTTCGTCGATCTTCTTTTCACTTTCCTGATTCTTGTCCACTGCGGCAACGATCCGCAATTCCGCTTCAACAAGCGCATTCTTCTTTGCTTGCAGTTCCTCTGATACGGCAAGATACTCACCGCTCATGCGGCGTACGCTTTGTTCCAGCTTGTCATTTACCAGTGCGGATTTCTCAGCTTCCGCTCGGAGCACCGCGATTGCTTTTTCATTCTCCTGGAAATGCGTCGTAACAATTGCCGCCTGCTGTTGCGCGTCACGCAGCTCATTTTTGACCGTTGCTAGTTGGCGCGCAACACCGAGATATTCACTTTGCATCCGTTGTAACGCCTGCTCTAAATCAGCCTTTCCCGCAGCCAACCCTTTTCCCGCCGCATGCAATTCAATATTCTGAGATTCTAATTCAGCATTCGCTTCTTCAAGCTTCCGACATAGTGTTGCCGCATCATCTATCCGTGTTTGCGCATTGACCAGTTCTTTCTTTTTATCGGCGAGTTCCGCGGAAATAACAATATACTCACTGCTCATGCGGCGCACTGCTTTTTCTAATTCGTCATTTCTTGCTTCACGCTCCCGAAGCTGTGCCGCGGTATTTTCAATCTGTGTTTGCGCATCCACAAGCTCGGTTTTCTTATTGGCCAGCTCCGCGGAAACGACAAGATATTCATCACCCATTCGCCGTACAGCCAAATCTAAATCGTTTTTGCTTACAGTAAGCGTCTGCACATCGGATTCCAGGACCTGGCGTTGTTCCTGTTCTTTCCGCGCCCCTTCTTTTGCCTCAGCCAGCGCCGCTTCATTCGTTGCTACGCTGTCTTTCAACCGCGCGATTTCTCCGATTGCGGCGCGGTATTTCAAGTTCGCGGCATTCAGCTTCGTGCTGATCTCCGAACTTTCTTTGCGTACCTTCTTTAATATCTCATCCGCGAGTTTGGCCTGGACGTCCTGCTTCGCAACGGTCTGTTCGAGCGTCGTCTGCAGTTGCTCAAATCGTGATTTCTCCTCACGAGCCTCGTCCCGGACCGTTGTCAATTCCGCGGTAAGCTCCGAAACCGTATTCTTCAGCGCCACACATTGTTCGGCCGCGTTTCTATATGCCAGATCCGTCTCCTCAAGCTTCTTAAGACGGTCCGATGATTCATTCCGAACGAATTTTAACGATACTTCCAGGGCAATGATCTGTTTTTCCTGCTTTGCAACCGACTGCTCAAGCCGGGAACGTTGCTGATCAAACTGCAACCTGTCACGTTTTGCTTCTTCTCTTGATTTAGTCAGTTCTGATTCGAGCTGGGGAATCTGCTTGTCTTGTACCAGGGACTTTCTGGCGACATCACGATATGCATTGGATATCTCGATAAGTTTCCGGCGGAATCCCTCTGATTCTTCGCGCTGGATCTCCAACGCCTGTTGTGATTCTTTGATCAGGGATTCTTTTTCCTCAAGATCCTGCTCAAGTCCTGTTTTGCGATAATCAATGAGGAACTGGTGGTATTTGATCTGTTCCTGCAGCCTGATCAGCTCTTTCTCGCTGGAGATTCGCTGCATCAGCTCTTGTCTGACTTTTTCTCTGGCCGCTTCAAGCTCTGCTTCCTTTTGGACGATCCGTTCCTGCAGCAGCAGCGCCTGTCCGTTTGCGGACCTGGCCACAACGAGCGCCTCGTTGTGCCTGCCCTGCGTCAACATGACCGTATGGCGTTTTCCAGCAATGTTCTCTGCAGGGGCATCATTGCGTTGTTTATGGTCCGCCTCCCGGCGTTCCCTGTTCTGGAAAGCTTCCTCCATCTGCTCGATCAGCGGCCACGGCCAGTCGCCCAGCCCGTCTCTGACCGGCGTTTCCCGTTTGCTGCAGGAAAATCCGATCCCTTTCCCGAAATATTCGATTTCATCGACGGAAAAGAGCTCCCAGACCAGACGCATGGGTTCGAGAGCGTAGTACGTGCGCTTCCGGTCCACAAAATCGTTCATGACGAACGGCAGGGTGACAATCAACCTTCCGTCGGCATTCAGCAATTGCGCCGCCCGTATGACGAACGAGGAGTGATTTACCATCTGCTCAAGAACTTCGGAAATAACGACCGTGTCGAAATGCTGGTCGCCGAAGGTATATGCGGCGAAATCATCGTTGATCAGCGTGACATTCCTGCGCACGCCCGGCTTTTGTTCGGCTAAAAACGCTTCGGCAGAGGAAATCGCTTCCTTGCTGGAGTCTATCCCCGTGACCTGATACCCTTCGCGCGCAAGCAGGAGCAGCACCAGGCCGTGGCCGCATCCGACATCAAGGATATGATGGCCCTGCGCCTTGCTGGTAACCCAGGTTATGCGTTTTTGCGTTTCCTGCATGAACTGATCGCCGACCCTGCTGAAGTAGGTATCGAGCATATCATCATGACCGCCGGCAAATTCGCGTTTTGCGTTTTTCTCAATGGGTTGCGGTTTCCGCGTATTATCGGCGTCCATGAGAGGACCCTCCCGCAATCCCTGATAAGAAAAACGTGGCTATATGAAGTAAACCTGACATGAACCTTCCTTATGATGCCGTCCGCCGTGCTCCGAATTCCCGCCTGAAGCTGCGTACAATAACCATGGCGCAAGACCGTTACTTGATCAAATCAAGTTCCCTGATGATCGTTTGCACAAAACCGCTTTGTCGTCGCACCCGTTCCGATGCCGCCTTTGACAACGCTGAAAATCTGGCGGGGTTATCGATCAGCTCCGAGATTCCCGCTGCCATACCGTCGGCATCCTCGGCTTCCGCTAGAATTCCGCAGGTTTCATCAACGAATTCCGGTATTGCCGCGACACGGTTCGTTATGGGGACCAGACCGGAGGACATCGCCTCATCACGCGAAACACCCTGGGTATCCATGCGCGTCGGACAGAGGAAGATCCCGTATTCCCGGTGCAGCGCTGCGATCTCGGCGTGGGTGATGAAGCGACGTTCCATGGTGACGTTTTTGAATGAGCGAAGCGGGGCCAGGACCTCATCAAAGAGCTCACCGTCGCCGATGATCCTGAATTCCAGTTCATTGAACCATGGCTTGGTGCTCAAGAGTTGTATCGTCCGGACGCTCAGGTCGTTCGCATACGTTCTCGAAGCATACGGCCTGATCGACAGGATCTTCTTGCGCTGCTCCGGTGATTTCTCGCGATAGGAGAACAGCTCCGTATCTATCGCATTATGGATCACGACATAGTGTTTTTCCGACAACCTGAATCCCAGGTCTTCCATGACGACTTCCGCCAGATAGGAGGAGACGAAAATAAGCTTGAGATTGTCCGGCATCTTTTTGAGCAGATTGCGCCAGAAGGTCATCCGCGCTTCGCTCTGGATCCTGGCTGCGTCCCGCTGCTGGTCCGTCGTATAATTAAATTCCCGGCGATACCAGGGCTGGATCTCGAATCCATGCACCCAGACGAACAGGTTGATGCGGTCCACGTGGTGCTGCAGCACGCGCCACATGTTCTCATCGAGAAAGTGCACCAGCACGTTCTTGTAGCCGTTCCCCTGCAGCAGTTTGTTCAGGGCTTCCTGGGAACCGGAAATGACGTCCACATCATGGAACTCGTGGTAGCTCAAGGCCTCGTTGTTGCGCAGACGGAAGACATCAATGCGCACATTGCTCGCGTTATACGCCGCCACCCGGCTGTGGACAAAACTGTTGCGATACAGGTCGTCGTAGGAAGGATACTGATTCGTCAGCACCAGGTGCTCTGCCCGGCCGATGACCTCGGCCGGACGCAATACCCGGTGCCCCAGCACCAGGGCATTGATCCGCGCCGTACCGCCGCCGTAGATGCGCAGCCCGAGGCGGATCCATTCGGCGCCCGCGGGGATGGCGACCTCCTGGTTGCGGTTCGCGGTCTTCACCACGTTGCTGATGCGCTGCTTCTGCGCATCCAGGAAAATCAGGACCAGCTGCAGGTTGAGACCCGGCGTTACATCGAAATGAAACCGCATGTTCCCGGTATAGCCGAGCTCGGCCGGAGTGACATCGGTTGCAGCATAGAGATAATCATGTTTTTCATCAGCCAGGGACGACTCCACCTCCCAGGCAGATCTCGAAACGGTCATCTTGTACCCTTTGTTGGCGGGTGGCTTGAAGTATCTGGACAGCGCTTCGCCGGTCAGGATCGGCGATTCGTCCGGAACCGCCTCTTCCGTTTCAATGCGCTCCGATCGCCGCAGGAGCTCGTCCATGCCGATGCCGAGATCGAGGTCCTCCCGGTCGTTGACCGTATGCGCGTGGCCTGACAGGAACTCAGGGGAATTGCCGTTTTTGCAGTAGTTGAACTCGTCGATGCCCAGCTGGTCAGCGGCCTCGATCTGACGCGAATACAGGCTGATGATCCAGTCGCGCAAAAGAAGGTCTTCCACCAGGACGCGTTTGGCAAGGGCGGACCGGACCGGTATGCCGGTTGCGGGCTGATATTGCTTGCCCGCGGCGACAACGCCCAACCCGGACTTCGCCGACCAGACGTACTGCGTAACCTTGCCGATCGCAGATGCGGTGCTGTAGCGGGTGGCCAGGGCGAGGTCCAGCAGGTAGTTGGGGCCGTAGTAGTCGTCCGGTACCATGGCAGCCAGGTACCCGGATGCATCAAGCAGTTCGCTGATGCGGGTATCGCCCATGGCGCTGGCGGAAAGGATCTGTACGGCTCCGCTTTCCGGAATATTTTCCGGGGTGAAACCGCCGGCGGTGACGACGAGCAGACGCTTCTCCGCGTAGGTCTGGCGCTGGAAGCTCTCCTGCAATGCATCCAGCTGCTGCTGGTTCTTGGCATAGGCCGTGACGAGGATGCGCGGCAACAGTCCCGGCAGCGGACGGCCCTGCACCTTGGAAACAACATACGCCAGGCGGTCCTGATAGGTATGCTCTTGCATGATCTTGCGCAAACCGGCCAGGCGGTACTTGCGGCCGGCAACGTCGTCCGAGCCAAGCGCCTCCAGACGGCGCACGATCTCGTCGCCGCTGTCGGTCGTCACCACCAGATCGCCGAACAGAAGGCGGACGCCGCGGGAAAAGTTGCTGACCGTTATGGTGTTGGAGGCGAGCAGATCGAACACCCGGCGGGCGAACATCGTTTGCGACTGTTTGATGGAATTCAGGTTGATCGCGTACCGATACCCTTTGTAGGCGCGGTCGATCTGGTCGAACGGAAGATTGCCCACGATAAACGGCTGGTATTCCTCCGGAAACTGGTAGTTCGGGTCGCTCTTGCCGTAGTTGCGGTCGTAGATCTCGACCGGACGGTAGGTTGCCAGGGTGCTGACGAAATTGCCGAGGTCGCGCGTCCGCTCCGGATACCTGACGTAATAGGCGCCGGCGAAACAAAAGGCGTCCTTGCGCTCATAGGTCTCGAGCGGATTGTTCGCCGACGGTTGGCAGGCAAACGGCAGCAGGTACACGCGGTCGTGGCCCAATGCGCCCTTGTAGCGGTGGATGCAGTCGATGTCCGTGGTGAACACGTAATCGAATAATTTGGCCGTGCTCAAAAACGTCTCGAAATGGATGGGGTCTTCCTTGTTCCAGAATACCGTGGGGATCCGGCGCGAACGGCACCAGGAAACGATGCCCTGCACTTCGTCGCTCTTGTGGCCCACCTTGTTGCCCCACTTCTCCTCTTTGCCGCGCCATGCGGACTCGATGAAGAGCAGCTCGGGCATGAATTCCGCAAGCTCGTTCTCCCAATGCTGGGGGGTCAGCTGCAGCAGATTGCATTCCGGCTGGTAGGAGCCGTACGTAAACTCGTCCATGATGCACGCTACTTTGAAATTCTTGAGCGCGTCGGCATGAATGATGTCTACGATTCGGTCTGATTGATTCGCCACGGCTTCCGGCACATCGCTCTTATCCGACGTTATTTTCTGTTCAGCGGCAATACGAAGTTCCGGGAGTTCAGCAGGCGCTGGTTCGCGGAGCAATTGCGATCGGGCGCTCGTTTTACGAAGCGCTTCCGTTTCCCGCATTGCCCCATCGAGCTCCCGGTCCTTTTGAGCAAGCTGCGTCTTCAGATCACCCATCTGCGCACTCAGCATCCGGCACGCAGTGTCCGCGGCTTCAAGCCGGGCCTGCATCGTCGCAAGCTCATCGCTCAATTGTTTTAGCGCGGGGGGGATGACGTTTGCATCCTGATGTGCCGCCCCTTCTTCCTGCAGGGTCCGCTGTATTTCTTCGAGGCTTCCCGCAAAGACGGCGTTTTCGGATTTCAGTTTCGTTTTAATGGCATTGACTTCACGACGACTGTTTTCAAGCAACGCCTTGATGGATTCTATCTTCTTTTGGCTGACGCCGACTGATTCTTCATGCAAGGTATGCTGATATTTCAGCTGTTCCTGGAGCCTGACCAGTTCTTTTTCAGTCTCAATACGCAGCGTTAACTCGCTCTGGACCTCTTCCCGTAAAGCAGTCGTCTCAGATTGGCTCTTTTCAATCAGACCCGTCAGAAATGCCGCCTGTTCTTCGATGCCTTTGCACTTGTGTGTTGCTGCCTCAAGATCACCTTCAATCTCCGATGCCTCTTCGCGCAAGCGAACGGCATCCGTCTCGAGGCTCCGAATCTTGCTTTCTTTCAGATCAATCGCCTGCTCATGTGCTGTTTTCTGCTGATCGATTTGCGCCTGCAGATTCTTAAATTGATTATGCAGATTTGCCTGCTCTTTTTCGTTTGCAAGACGCAGTGACCGCTCCTCCTGCAACGCTGCATCGGTCCGGGCACGTTCCTTTTCAGTCTGTGAAATGCGCTCCTTCAGCAGTGTGGATTGCTCCGTCACGGCCCGATACTTTACATTCGCCTCTTCGAGCCTGCTGCGCAGCGCTGTTGCCTCGTTGGTTAAGTTCACCAGACTTTCTTCGGACGCCTTTTTCTGTTTTACGTTCTCTTCTTCGGATTTTGCATACGCTGTTTCAAGCTGTGCAAGACGACTCTTCAATAGGTCAGATTGTTCACTCTCTGCCTTATACTTGCCATTCGCTTCTTCGAGCAAACCGCGAACCTCTTCCATTTCCCTGCTTCTTCTGGCAAGCTCCTCTGCGGCATCTCTTTGGTGATCGTTCTTCTCAGCAGAGACCTGATCGAGAATGGTTCTCTGCTGTTCAAATTGCGCTTTCAACTGGGCAACCTGTTCCTGCAGCGTCGTCAGTTCGTTCTCGGCAAATTGACGTTTTGTCCTCTCCTCCTGAAGGCTTTGCCCTGTTTTTACAAGTTCGGCCTCTGATTGCGATATCCGTTCTTTCAGCGACACCAGCGCTTCCGTCACATCTCGATATTTGACGTTTGCCGCCTCAAGCCTGCTTTTCGTTGCATTTGCTTCCTCACTGCTCTTCCGCTGCAATCCTTCTATTTCCTTGACCTGCGCCTCTTTCTCCAGAATGATCTTTTTAGACTCATTCTCAATCTGTTGTAATCTCTCTTTCAGCGCTGCCGCATGATCGGTACTTGCACGATAATTGGCATTCGCCTCCTCAAGCCTGCTCCGAAGCTCCGTCGTTTCACTACGCATCTTTTGCAGGTCTTCCTCTGACGACCTGAGGTGACGGTCCTTATCAGCGGCGATCATTTCATGTTCCATGCGTTGACGGTCGAATTGCAGCTGCAGATTCGCCAGTTCTTTTTCAATTTCCCGGCGCTTTTCCCTCTCTTCCTGCAAGTTCTGTGTTGCTCTGGCTATTTCCGCCTCAGCCAGCGGGAGCCGTTCTTTCAGCGATACCAGCGCTTCAGTCACACCACGATATTTGACGTTCGCTTCCTCAAGCCTGCTCCTGACCTCCGATGTCTCTTTACTGCTCTTTTGCATTGCTGCTTCCGATTCTTTGATCATGCGATCTTTTTCGAATACTAGTTTCTCAAATTCACTATTCTGCTGATCAATCTTCATTTGCAGAACAGCAAGCTTTTCTTCTGCAGCCTGGCGCTTCTGTTGCTCCTCCTGTGCTCGCTGTTCAGCGCGGGCAAGCTCCACATCAGCCTGAGGAATGCGCTTTTGCAACGACTCAAGCGTTTCGGCAGCATCACGATATTTAACCATCATATCATCGAGACTGCCCCGAGCCTCCGCTGCCTCGGTTTTTATCAGAAGCAGCGCCTCTTCTGATTCCTTAAGAAGACGATCTTTATCAGCCGTGATCAGATCCGAATCCTCGCGTCGTCGTTCGATCTGCATCTGCAGGTTTCTTACGTGTTCCTGTAATGCGGCATTTTCCTGATCACGGGCAACAAGCAGGTCGTGTTCCTCTTTTGCAGACTGTTCCTTCCGTGCGAGTTCAGCATCACTTTTTGCGATCCGTTCTTTGAGCGAAATCAAACTCTCCGTAACGGCCCGGTATTTGACATTCGCTTCATCAAGTTTACTTCGGATTTCTGTTATCTCATTCCGATATTTTTCCTGTGATTCCTCCGCTACCTTAAGCTGCTTTTCCCTGGTTGCGAGTGTCTGCTCCAAAGCCGGCAGATCTACCAATTGCTGTCGTAGCGTGGCAAGCTGCTCGGTCTGAGCTTTGTTCTTCTCGTTAACTTTTTCCAAATTCGAGCGCAACGCGCTTATCTGATCGATAAGTGCGCGTTCGATCTTCTGAAATGCATCTTCGATCTTTTCCACCAGCGACCAGGGCCATTCCGTCAATCGTTCCCGTACCGGCGTCTGTCGCTTGGTGCAGGAAAATCCTATCCACTTGCCGAATAACTCTACCTCCTCAACAGAAAACAGCTCCCAGATCAGGCGAATCGGTTCCAGTGCATAATATGTTCGTTTATGGTCGATAAAATCATTTACGCCGAATGGGACGGTCACCACCAGACGGCCGCCGTTATTGAGCAATTGGGCCGCACGCAAAACAAAGGAGCTTGGGTTCACGAGATGCTCGAACACCTCCGAAATGATCACGGTGTCGAATCGCAGGTCGGCGAATGAGTGACTTACAAAGTCATCATGAATGAAGGTTACATTTTTACGAACAACGGGATTTTGGTCGGCAAGAAATGCCCGGGCGGTTGCTATTGCTTCTTCGTCGGAATCGATTCCTATTACGGTAAAACCCTCACGGCCAATCAGGACCGGCACAATCCCCTGGCTGCAGCCGACATCGAGGATGCGTTTTCCCTGCGCCATGCCGCAAACCCAGTGCACGCGTTTTTGTGTATCGCGCATGAACTGATTGCCGATCTTGCCGAAATATGCATCAAGAACGCGGTCGTGATTACTCGGATATTCGGCTGGAGATGCTTGTTCGGCGGGTTGCGGTTTTCCGTCAACGGGCATTACATAACTCCCACGCAATCGATCACCATCTGATGAGATCGTACTTTTCCGGAAAGGGTATGGAAGGGGCGGTGCGCAACGAGAATCAGAATAATATCAGCAACGGCCATGGCCTCATCATAATTTGAGAGTGCATTCCCCTTCAGGCTCTCCGGCAGGGTCTCGATATTCGGTTCAACCAGGAACAGCTGCGTCCGGAACATGCGGTTCAGTTTCAACGTTATGGCAACAGCCGGACTTTCACGCAGATCATCGATGTCCGGCTTGAATGCCAGACCGAGGATGGCAACCTTGATCGCGTTTTCGTTCTTTCCCTGCTGCTTGAGCGTTTCAACGGCACGGCCCACCTGTTCTACGACCCAGGAAGGCTTGCCGTCATTTACCAGGCGTGCCGCATGAATCAGTTGCGCCTCCTTCGGCGACGAGTGGACAATGAACCAGGGATCAACGGCAATGCAATGACCGCCGACTCCGGGACCGGGCTTGAGAATCTTGACGCGGGGATGCCGATTGGCCAGCGCGATCAATTCCCATACATTGATCCCCTGTTTATCGCAGATAAGCGACAATTCATTTGCAAAAGCGATATTCACATCACGAAAGGCGTTTTCCGTAAGTTTGCACATCTCCGCGGTCCGTGCGCTGGTAACAACGCACTCACCTTCAACAAAGTTCTTGTAGAGAGCCGCGGCCGCCGCCGAGCAGGCGGGTGTCATGCCGCCGATCACACGATCGTTTTCCACGAGTTCGCGCATGACGTGTCCCGGCAGCACCCGTTCCGGGCAATAAGCAATGCGAATGTCCGATTGCTCACCCTTCTGCCCTGGAAACGAGAGATCAGGCCGGGCCGCTGCCAGCCACTCCGCCATTTGTTCGGTTGTGCCTACCGGAGAGGTAGATTCAAGAATGACCAGATCACCCTTCTTCAGCACCGGCGCAATGGACCTGGCCGCGGATTCCACATAGGACACATCCGGCACATGTTCGCCCTTGAACGGTGTGGGTACCGCGATTAAAAAAGCATCCGCCTGCTCCGGTCTGGTCGTTGCACGCAGATAGCCCTCGGTCACTGCGGCCCGAACAACAATATCGAGTTCAGGTTCAACGATGTGGATCGAACCTCGATTGATGGTTTCAACAACGCGGGCATTAACATCTACGCCCACCACGTTGATTTTGCGCGACGCAAAAGCGGCTGCCGTTGGCAGACCGATATAGCCGAGACCGATTACGGAGACGGTTGTGGTGCGTGTTGTCATTTCTTTTCCTCATTCTGATTGATTTTTTCGAGGACCTGAAGGATCCTCATACTGGCCTTGCCGTCTCCGTAAGGGTTATGGGCCCGTGACATCTGCGCATACGCCTCAGGATCATCAAGCAGGCCGGTTGCAGCCGCTAAAATACTTCTTGTGGCGGTTCCGACAAGCCGTACGGTGCCGGCATTGACCGCTTCCGGTCGTTCCGTGGTGTCGCGCATGACCAGCACGGGTTTTCCCAGCGACGGCGCTTCTTCCTGAACACCTCCGGAGTCGGTGATCACCAGGTAGGACCTCATAAGCAGATAAACAAAGGGAAGATAGTCCTGCGGATCGATGAGATGCACCTGCCTTCTGTTGCTCAGCAGGCGTTTCACCGGCTCCTGCACCCGCGGATTCAAATGCACGGGATAAAGAATTTCGATATCGTCCCGTTCGGACAACGCCGCCAGGGCCGAACAGATATTTTCAAATCCTTCGCCGAAGTTTTCTCTGCGGTGACCGGTAACCAAAATAAGCCGTTTTCCGGGATCAAGGAAATTGAATTTCGCATCAAGCTCATCCCTGATACGCTCATCGCTGCGGATCTTTTCCACGGTCTGTAAAAATGCGTCAATGACCGTATTGCCAGTAACGATGATCGCATCATCCCCGATGCCCTCCCGGAGCAGGTTTTCTCTGGCTGCAGCAGTGGGCGCAAAATGCCACTTCGCAATGCCGGCCGTCAGCCGGCGATTTATCTCCTCCGGCCAGGGAGAATAGATGTTTCCCGTCCGCAAACCTGCTTCCACATGTCCCACGGCAATGTGTTCATAATATGCCGCAAGGCTGGCGGCGAACGTCGTCGAGGTGTCTCCGTGCACAAGGATCAGATCACACGGCCAGGTCCGGAGCACGTCCCGCATGCCGCGCAGAACATTGCAGGTGACGTCGGTAAGGTCTTGCCCGGGCTTCATGATATCGAGATCGAAGTCAGCCTCAATATCAAAGAGCTGAAGCACCTGATCAAGCATTTGCCGGTGCTGAGCAGTGACGCAAACGCGGCTCTCTATGGCACCGCACTTGTTCAATGCACTGACGACCGGCGCCATTTTGATTGCTTCAGGACGAGTCCCGAATACGGTAAGCACCTTCATGTTCCGTGCTCCTTATAATCCTAAAATGACCTTGGCACTCACGGCAATCTGGAAAAGAATCTGCGTCAGGTCTTTCACGATCTGCACGGATTTCACATCGATCTTGGGCAGAACAAGAATTTCATCTCCCGGACGCACTTGCCGTCCGCTGAAGATGCTCCGATTGCTGCCGTCCTCATAGCTTCCGTCGCGATGGGCGATCACGATGCGGGAGGTATTCGCATTCTGGGTGAACCCCCCGGCGCTCTGGATGTATTCATCGACGGCGAGCTGCTCATTGAACATAATGGTCGTTGGAAAAAGGACCTCTCCATTTATCAATACCAGGCCGTCCTTTGCCGGGACGCTGATAAGATCGCCGTTTTCGAGCAACAATGCATCGCGCACAGACGGTTTGTTGATGACGACCTGGCCGGAAGGTTCTACTTTTTTCGCCCGGTCAATCCACTGCAGAATCAGGTCTGCTTCATCCTTGCGCAAACGGGCTTCATCGCTGGTGTTTGAACGGGCGGTAAGAACACTTGCCTCCAAACTTTTTAATGCGGTGGCGAACATGAGCTTTTGCCTGTCTTTCGCGCTTTGACGATACAACTGGATATTGATCGTGTCGGACCGATCGGAGAACTTGATCTGTTTTATCAGATCTCCGAATCGTGAGCCATTGGGGAGAACATACTCCTGAGAGCTTGCATGTTCGCCTTCGACGCGTACCGTGATTGTGCCGGTTTTCCTGTCGGAAGTGAACTCAAGTTCGTCGCCATTCTGCAGAACCACGCGGGATGCGTCTTCCAGCGGATAGTACTCCATATTTTTTACCGTGCCCGAATTTCGCATGACACGAACATGTGTCGACTGTGCCAGTGGTTTTGCAATTTTCATGAGATCGGCGATTGTGCGGGCGGAATCGCTGAATTCGAAGCGTTTGGCGCTTTCAGCAAGACCGGACACTTTGACGGTGTTTTGTCGATGCGAAACAAAGACAACATCGCCGTCCGCGAACTGGATAAGTGGAATACGTCCCGCGAGCAGGAAGTCGTACAAGCTAATGGTGGCGCGAATCTCCTCACCGCGCTTGACCTGCACATTCAGGAACGATCCCCGCTCGGGGTCAATGCCGCCTGCCTGGTCCAGGTAGTGCAGCAAACTGGACATGGACGTTCCGCTGTACAGGCCGGGGCGATTGACGAATCCGCTCACAAACACACGCACCGGTTGCGCTGCGGCAAGACTGGCATAGCTGTATACATTGGCCCGAAAAACCTTCTCCACCGAGGTTTCCACCGCATGCTGCAGGTCACTGTTCTTAACACCCAGTACTTTCATCGGACCGATATGGGGCAGAAATATATTGCCCTGGGGATCGACATTGAGCAACGCATCAAATTCGAACGCACCCCACATGCGGACCTGAATCCTGTCGTTAATGGCGATCACGTAATCAGGATTGAATTGCGTGGCTCCCTGCCGGGCAAATGCTCCGGTAAAGAGGCTCGCGCCGAAAACATCGCTGATGAGATTTGTGGAATAATCGAAGAAGAGCGGCTGCAACGGCACGTTGTCCGGTACGGTAACCGATGCCTGAGAAACCGGAGTCGCAGCGGGCGCCTTAAGAGCGGCAGGTGCGTCTTGCGAAGTCGTTTGACCAGACCCCGGGGTTGCGTCAAGAACGAACGCAGCGGCATCTGACCCCAGGAGAGGCAATAAAGCGAAAAGCAGTACAACTGATAGTCGGTTGTTCATAGGTTAGTCCTTATGGTCGCGTATGATCGCGGTAAGCATGAGAGCAATTCCCGCAAGTACCAGCGCGGAAATGGAAAAAACAATGATATTGTACGCTCTGCGCGGTTCCAGAGGATATTCCGGATGGGAAGGTTTCTGGAGAATGGAAACCTTTCTCAGCATGCGCGTACTTTCCACTCTCCCTTTTTCCAATGACAATAACGCGGTATGGTAAAGATCCTTTGCAAAATCCGCTTCCATTTGAAGACGCTGGTATTCTTCCACGGTTCGATTGAGCGACACGCCATTATTCGATGCCATGCGGGCACGCTCTTCGCGCAGCTGTTTTTCAAGCGCATTGATCTGCAGGGTAAGCTGGGAAACATCCGGTGCGTTGGCGCTCAAATAACCCAGCATGGCCTGGCGCCTCGCTTTCAAATCTGAGATCTGGCCTTCAAGACGTGAAACAATTACCACAAGACTTTCCGCGGTTGATTGAGGAGAGATCAATCCCTTTGCATTTTGATAGCTCACCAGAGCGTTGCGCGTCTTCATAACGCGATCGCCCAATTGTGCGACTTGCTTTTCAAGAAAAGCCACCTGCTCGCTCGCGAGGGTGTGGGCCATCTCGTTCATGAAATTCTCCCCCTCCTCGACAAGGAACACAGTAATAGCATGGGCCATTTCAGCTGAGTATGCCTGGGTCCGAATGACCATAACCCCATCCGTAAGGTCCCTTGCAATACTGATGCGGGAAAGGATATGGTGTTGAAAAGATTCCAGCGGCGCGTTCTTAAGCCACATGCGCGAAATAGGATCGCGGTGTATATCGCTGTAATGACTTCGCAGATCCAGTTTCGCATCGAGTTTTTGAAGCATGTCAACGGAAAGCAAATGGTCCCGCAAGAGCAAAAGATCATGACTGCTGTCGCCGCCGCCGGTCAGGATCGAAGCGATATCCTTGCCCTGGCTTCCGCCTGAATCCGTCCGGTCTACGATCACATGCGCTTCAGATACAAACCGGTCGGACGCGATCACGCCCCAATAGAGAACAGCCAGAATAATAGCCGCCAGTGCCGCCCTGAACAGGGGATGCAGCTTGCGCTGGACGTTGAGAATAGTCTCGAACGTCCGCGTAACAGGGTATTGTCGTATCCATTCCATCATGAGGTTACACTTTCGTTATAACTTGAAGAGTTTATGCTTTCAGCATAACTTGCAAGAGCATCATCGATCTTGTCGTACCAATGGGTCCGTCCTTTATGGAGCCAAATACCTGACTTGCAAAACTCCCGGAGGGTTCCTTCGTCGTGCGAAACCATGATAAGGCCTGCATGATCCGCAAGTTTTTGAAAAGCCTGCTGGGATTTATGTTTGAAAGAAGCGTCCCCGACGGCGGTAAGTTCATCCACGAGATATACTTCGAAGTCAAACGCGAGCGACAGCGCAAATTTCAGACGTGCCTGCATACCGGAGGAATACGTCTTTATCGGTTCATCAAAAGCATCTCCCAGTTCTGAAAAATCCTGAATGAATGCTATTTTTTCATTGATATCCGTTTCATGGTCATGCAGGCGGCAGACAAACTTTGAATTTTGCCGCCCCGTAAGCGATCCTTGCAATCCTCCTGCTAAACCTAAGGGCCACGATGTGCGGCAGTGTCTTTCGATAGTGCCACGCGAGGGATAGTCAATGCCGCCGATGAGCCGCAGCAACGTGGACTTTCCGGCGCCATTCAAGCCGATCAAGCCGACATTGCAGCGACGGGGGATGTTGATCGTTACATCCTGTAAAATCCATTTTCCGAGACCATGCTCTGTTCGATAGCGCTTACACACATCTTTTAAAACGATCATAAGGTCACCAATTTCGATGCGTAGCGTATGTGAAGCAATAAACCAATAAAAAGCGATAATGCTGCGAATGCCGCCAGATAGTAAAGGTTAGCGCCCTGGACGATCTGGTATTCCGGAAAAAAAGGTTCGCGAAGCGCCTCTAAACCGTGCAATATAGGGTTGAGCAAAATCAAATCACGAAGCGCTGCCGGCGCCATGCTGGGAAGAAATATAACTCCGGACAGGAAATACAATGGTGTCACCACAAGCTCAACAACCTTGCCTATTTCCGGGATGAGCGTCACCCCCACCGAGAGCATGAACCCAACGCCCGCACCGAACATCCAGAGCAGCATCCACGCAGTCATGACTTGAAGCGGATCTCCCGGAACGACTTCAAACCCGAAGAACGACGAGCCGATTAAAATCACGACAGCCACGAACGACTGTATCACACCTTCCAATAAAATACGCACCATTACCGCATCCACGGGTTTGCATTGACGATATGCGAACAGGGCTGCATTGGCTGATATTGCATTCATGGATCGGAGTGCGGCATTCCTGAAAAGATTAAATCCGAGAATACCAAGTGCAAAGAATAAAGCGAAGTCAACACCGGGCGCCATCCTCTTGCGAATTGTTGAGAACAGAATCATGAGCACAGCCACATGTCCGATCGGCTCCAGCAGCAACCATAACCATGCGGCCCGTTCAGCCGACAAACGGGTCAAAGCTTCACGCAGAAATAACGCTTTCCAAACCGATATCGCAACAGCAACAGGAGTCCGGGTAGTTCTTATTTGCGAATCGCTCAGTTCTGACATATTTGCACTTTTCAACGCACAAAAATATTACATCTGCAAACGGGGCGCAGATGTTATGGTATCTTCTTCAAAACACTTACGTATGTAATCAGAGTATTGCCGGATACAGACATGATTTACCATGACTGGTCTAAGAAGGCTATCGAACTATTCACTGACGTACAAAAGAATAGAAATCCTCTCGCCCTGATCGTTATAATTACCGGTATTATAAAGGAATTACCCCAAAAAGTAAAGGTATTTATGATGTTTCAGGATTGATCATATACGGGAGGATATTTCTGATAAAGAATTTGAGATACTTGTGGGAGTTCCGTACAAATCTCAGGGCTGACCTTATTCTTTGTATCAGCAATCAACTATTGATCTTTTTTCTCTAATTTTTCACGATATTCATGAATAATGACCGTGATGCTCCCTAAGATCAAGCTAAACATGGCAGCTATCATCATGTTCTGGCTGATTTTAGGACTGTATTTTCGTTCCGCCGGAACAGCTTTATCAACAACTTGTATGGTAATATTTATCGCCTTTTCATTCAGAAATCCTGTCAGGGCAGAGACGTAATAATTTGCAATGTTTGCGGCAAGAACCGGATCTTTCCATTTAACACCAACAACAATTGCCCCTTCTTTATTTTTACTGAATGTGGAAACATCTCGGTTTAATTCCCTGATCGCATCCTCTACGAGCGGCGGTTCATCCGGTTTTTTCCAGGCGCCCTTGCCTGCGTCCCATTTCCCCTCATTAAAGACCCTCAACAGATCAAACCGCTTAACGATCATTTCTGCGGTCGTCCTGCTTTTCAAAATCAGCATTACCTTATCAGAAGGAGTTTGTATGCCAGCTGCCCCCCCCAGCGCACTCGCCAACGGCAGTGCCGACAGTGCCGACCCAAGCCCTCCTGATTCGGAGCTCGTAGAAAGAAACATCACTTCCGAACGATAGTACTTCGGGAGCATTAAACTTACGATCATTGTAATAATCACCGACACGGCGCAAATTGAAAAGAGCAAGAGCTTTCTGCGCCAGATAATTTCCACATAATCCAGAAGATTAATTTCATTTTGTTCCTGCGCCGTTTCCACTGTCATCAGCATCACCTTCCCTCTTCATCGAGCATGGAGAACACCTTCTCAGGCTGGAATATAAAAAACAATGATCACCCGATGGCTCCGCCTACGGGAACAGGATATGGACAGTTGCGGCGGTCACTGCGGTTTTGAAAAGAATGTCAATGATGTCCTTGAACAGACGCATTGTCGCGTAACGCTCAACTTTTTGTGGAACAAAAATCGTGTCACCCGCATTCAATTTAATATTTTCGATATTGCCAATGCCGCTTGAATCAGCGCCGAAAGCGAAACCATTTGCTTTAACGATGTAAACATAATTTTTGTCGGCATATCTCGTATAACTGCCGGTCCGGTCAATATAGTCTTTTACCGTCATATCTTCGATAAAAACCTGGGCCCCGGGTGTATAAACCTCGCCAAGAACCGAAACCTCTTGGGGCCGTTTGGGAATATCTATGATATCAGCATCCTGAAGAAGGAGGTCGTCCTTTGAGCCGGCCCATTTATCGATATTTTCGGAAATACTGATCGCGACCCTGCCTTCCAGCTGGTCCTGCATAGCCTTGAGATTGTTCAGAAGACCTTCATTCAACGCATATTCAGCCTTTGACAGCGCGGCATCCTCGGGATTTACCGCGGTTGCAGCGTTTCCTGCGGCGTTTTGTATTATCTGGGTCTGTAATCTTGTAATGAACGACTGCAAATTTTTCGTCTGCGTGCTCTTTATATTCTTGCGTTTAAATACTAGGCCGTAAGTATAAGCTTCCGGCGTAAATCCTCCCACCCTGCGGAGCAGGCTGCTCAGGCGTTCACCTTTAAATGTTTCATACTCTCCCGGCCTGACAACTTCTCCCATGACCTTGATCTTTTCAACAGCACGAAACGTGGTATACACACGAATATGATCTTTCGGCTGCAATATAACATTCTGTGATTCATCACCCGCCAACAAAGCGGTCAAATCCACCGGAATAATCGTACGATCCATAAAGTCACTGTTCAGTCGTATGACTTCCGCCCTGTGCAGATCAGCCGTCGGCAAAAGCTGACCTTCTTGAATGACCTCTTTTAATTTAAGATCCGGCTTCCATTGAAAATCTCCAGGATTCCTTACACTTCCGCTCAAATTAACACTTTCCCATATTTTGTCATAAATAGGCAGAATGACGATCGTGTCCATATTTGCCGCTCTACCCTGCAAGCCGTCAGCATCACGCTTTGAATCCGTTGTGGAGAGCGGCATCTTAATATCCATAACGATCTTTTTCTGATGGTCTAAAAAACGGTAAATTTGCAGTCTATTCGACACGGCAAGTGGCATGATCCCGCCGGCGACTTTAATAACATCCCCTATCGTTTCTTTGTCGCCGAGTTCGTAAACTGCCGGTCGATATACAGCTCCCGCCACCCCTACAACAGGCCCGATCAGCGGAACAAACACCGTATCATCCGTCTGTAGTTTGATATCATGGCTACGATCTCCGCCAAGAAGAAAATCATAAAGATCCAGATTTTTTATCACTTTTCCCGAGCGCAGCACCTGCACTTTACGCAATGTACCCTGCTTGGAAGGGCCGCCGGCGGCATGCAAAGCGCCAAACACTGTCGTCAGTGAATTCACGGTATAACTTCCCGGACTTGCTACCTCACCGACGACATATACCGTGATGGTTTTCAAAGTCCCCATAGCAACACTTAAATTGAAATTTGAGTAGTATTTTGAAAGATGTCGACGAAGGGTATCCTCAAGAACTCCGAATTTTATGCCGGCAACCGGTACCACGCCGACCTTGGGCAGTGTAATATCACCCTCTTTAGTCACCTTAAAGGTATAAATTCCTTCGGTCGTCCCCCAAAGCGTCAGGGTGAATTGATCTCCGGGTCCTAGTAGATAATCAGAGCCAACGGGGACTGAGGTAGCAGCACTGATGGGTGAGGCTGCTTTCGTAAAGATATCGTAACCAAACTGTTCAAGATGCGTGGATACATCAGGAGGAAGATCTTTTGAAAGGGTCCTTTCCAACATTGAAGGTTCATAAGCTTCTTCGCCATTAACTGATTTTGATTTCTTTTGTTTCTTTTTTTGGAATTCAAGAACTATCTTCTGTGCAGCATCAACATCACCCTTCTGAATAGCACGATTCAGTTCTTCAGCTGTTTTTTGGTCCAGGGTTCTTAAGTCGAGACTCTCTGGCTCCTTCTGCTGACCAGCCTTAAAATCTTCGTATATTTTTTTTGCTGTTTGAAAATCACCTTTTTGAATGGCATTGGTGACAGCTTGGGCCGCCTGGGGATCGGTTTTTTGCATTTCCTGTATCGCATCGTTTGACAACGCCTGTGGAACTGCACTCGTAACTGATCGGCTCTGTGCCGATGCGCTGTGCACCCACACGAAAATAAGGAGGAACATCGCGATAATGAATCGCATCGTTATCAATGGCGTTTTCCAATCTCCCGGCAGGCGACTATGCATGTGTTGTTTTTCCTTTTTGTTACCGACGCAAAATATACGAGGCTGTAAAGTTATGAGGGGGTACTATAGCAAACAGAGGGAATAAAATCAAGGGGTGATAGGCATCTGCTTGGTTGTCAAGAACACATATCGTTATAGCGAACAATCCCGCAAACGATCAATCGATATGAACGATATTTTCCATGGAAATTTCGTCAGTACTTCGGGACACCTTATAACAAAAATCCTGAAGGGTCTGCGCATTTATGCCCGGTCCGCCATTTTCAGGTTGGAACTCGGGGACAATTTCCCTGATTTTCTCTACGAGGTTGTCAGAAAAACCGTCTTTGATAGAATCGAGAAGGCTTTCAATCTTTTTCAGCATCTCGTTCCAGTCAACCTCAGCATTACCCGCTACCTTTATCTTTTCGTGCAGCGTTGACTTTATCTCTTCACCTGCAGTCAGAAGTTCCTCAAATAGTTTTTCTCCCGGCCGCAAACCGGTAAATTCTATTTTTATGTCCTTGTCCGGCTCGAGCCCCGACAAAGTGATCATGTCCCGTGCCAAATCGACGATCTTGACAGGTTCACCCATGTCCAGAATAAATATTTCGCCTCCTTTTCCCATGGCCCCCGCCTGCATGATAAGCTGGACTGATTCTGGGATCGTCATGAAATAGCGATATATTTCCGGATGCGTTACTGTTACCGGGCCGCCTTTTGCAATTTGCCTTTTAAACAAGGGGATGACACTGCCTACACTGTTCAATACATTTCCAAAGCGAACAGTAACAAATTTTGTTTTGCCGTCTCTTCCGAAGCCCTGACATATCAACTCGGAAATCCGCTTGCTTGCTCCCATGATGTTTGTGGGTCTGACCGCCTTGTCCGTTGAAACCATGACAAACTTTCTTACTCCATAGGCATGGGAAAGAGAGGCCATAACCCACGTCCCATATGCATTGTTCTGCAACGCTTCTTCTGCATTTAACTCCATCAGCGGAACATGTTTGTAGGCTGCTGCGTGAAAAACAACCTGCGGTTTGAATTTTTTGAGCGTATTCTCCGTACGCCGATGATTCAGCACATCGCCGATGATCGCGTGCACATCCACGTTGGGGAAAAGTTCCATGAGATTCATTTGAATCTGATATAAATTAAACTCTGAACGTTCGTACAATACGATCCGTTTCGGTGAATATTTCGCCACCTGACGACAAAGTTCAGATCCAATCGATCCTCCTGCGCCGGTGATCATGATCGTTTTATTGAGCAAATAATCCTTGATCGCCGCAGTGTCCAATTTTGCGGGTTCTCTTCCCAGGAGATCTTCTATTTGGAACTCACGGAGTGCGCTTACTTTTACGGTGCCGTCCAGAATATCACCGACTGCCGGCAAGGTCTTAAATTTGACATGCGCACTTTTGCACAACATGACGATGCGACGTTTTGATTTGGCAGGCGCGGATGGTATCGCTAAAAAAACTTCTTCAACGTTATGCTCCTTGACGATGCTGGGAATATCGCGGGTGTTCCCAAATACCCGGAAACCGTGTATGGTTAAATTTCTTTTTCTCCGGTCATCATCGACGAAACCAACGGGAGTATAACTCAACCGATAATTTCCGAGGATCTCCCTCAGGATCAATTCTCCGGCTCTTCCCGCGCCGACGATCAGGATATTTTTGCTCGTATTTACTGTTTCATGTTCCTGCCTGAACCATCCTTCGCGGTATAACCGGTATGCGAAGCGGCTTCCTCCGACCAGCACAATGGCAATAAACCAATCAATAATGAAAATTGACCGGGGATACTCCTCCAGTCGCTGGAACAGAAAAAGCGACCCGACAATAAACAACGTCCCAAGTGAAGTGGACTTGATGAGGACGATGAGATCGCGCACACTCACAAATCGCCACATGCCTCTATATAATCCATTGGTATAGAACAAGAAAAGTCTTACAACGATGACAAGAGGAAGTGTAAGCAGGATTTGACGGGCATAATCAGTCAAATTCAAGGTGCCGAAACGCAAACTGTATGCAATCATAAGAGATGCCGTGATAAGAAGGGCATCACTTAAGATCACCAGCAATTGTTTAACGCGTCGTTCGTAAAAAAATGACAGCATGACTCGGTTGGCGCCTTTCCAAATAAATTAAAACGTAACAGCATTGCCGTCTGCATACGAGTGCAAACGCAACTAATTGGCTGAATATAATGCTTTTTTCCAAAAATGTAAAGGTAATATTCACCTGCGCCGGAAGGTGAACTAGCGATAAAGCGAATTATGGTACACCTGAGTGAAGTATTTCCCGCCCGGGAAGTTACCGTACGACTATTCACCTGCCTCCTGACTACGAGGCAATAAAAGGTTCCCTGATGATGTCTAGCCGCGGGGAGAATATACTACTGCGAACATGATGACGTTTTTTACGCTTTTTTTGTTTTAAAAAAGTTTTCGAGGTCATCGACTATCGTATAAACAACAGGGATAACGACCAACGTGAGGAGCGTGGATGTTATCAGTCCCCCGATAACCGCGATAGCCATGGGCGCACGCGCCTCGGCGCCTTCACCGAGCTTGAGTGCCGTGGGTAGCATGCCGAACACCATTGCCGCCGTGGTCATAACGATCGGCCTAAGCCGTACCGGACCCGCTTTCATGAGAGCTTCCTCCCGGGACATTCCCCGGTGCCGCAGCGTGATCGTATAATCGACCAGCAGAATGGCATTTTTCGTCACCAGGCCCATCAACATGATAACCCCGATCAGACTGAAGATCTGGACCCGTTCTCCGGTCAGATACAACGCGCCCATGGCACCGATCAAGCTGACCGGCAGCGAGAACATGATCGTAAAGGGATGCACAAAGCTTTCGAACTGGGACGCGAGGATCATGTAGACCATAATGATGGCGATGACCATGGCAAAGGCGATATTTTTGAACGCATCCAGCATAACGTCCGCCATGCCTACATACTTGGTAGAGATATCAGGCGATGCATTCTGCGCGACGATCTTGTTCAAATCATTCATTGCCTCACCCATGGGTTTGGTCTTTTCCACGGCCGCAAACAGAGTGGCTGCGCGTTGACGATTATAGTGCATAATGATCGTCGGACCTTTTCCGGTTTTTATGAAGGCAACTTCGCTCATGTTAACAAGCTCACCGGTCGAAGACCTCACGTGGAGAGCATTGATATTCTCCGGCTGGTCGCGCTCCGATGACACAAGACGGGCGGTAATATCGTAGCGCTCTCCTTCCTTTTCGTCCTTATACTTGCCGACGATCTCGCCTCCGATCATCGTATTGATCGTGCTGCCGATGGCGAATGCGCTTACGCCGAGGTTCGCCGCGCGATCGCGGTCGATGCCGATGCGTACTTCCGGCTTCCCGATCTCGATCGACGTATCAGCGTCAACCACGCCGGGAATCTTCGCGAATGCGTCTTTAATGGCGATCGTCCGCTTATTCAGTTCGTCGAGGTCTCTTCCCTGGACCATGAGTTGAATCGGGACCGCACGCATGCCGCCGCCTACCATGGCGATTTGTTCCACCGACGTTTTCATGTTAGGAACGTTGGCCAGGGAGTCGCGGACTTGCTTCATTGAGTCCAACTGAATGATGTTCCTGTCCTTCCGTTCTTTCAAGTTCACATAGATCTTGCATTTGTTCACATCAGGTGTCAGGTCGGAGCCGGTAACGTAAAATGTGCTGAGAACCTCGGGCCTCTTCCGGAGCTGCTCGTCAATTATCTTCATGGCGCTGTCCGAACGCTGAAGCGAGTAGTCGATCGGCATTTCCAGGCGAACCAGGTACCGTCCCTGGTCATCTGCCGGCATGAACTCCTTCCCGAGAATTCCGAACAGGAGAAGTCCCCCGACCACGCTTGCTCCGGCAAGCAGGATGACCTTCCAGCGATTTCGGAGAGCCATGGCCAGGAGCGGCTCGTACACGGCGAATATTGCATCAAAACCTTTTTCCAGGAACAGATAGAGCTTGCCGTGCTTTGCCCGGTAGCTCAGGAACCGGGAGGTCATCATCGGCGTGAGGGTAAGCGATACAAAAAGCGAAACAAGGACCGCAACGGTCACGGTGATCCCGAACTCGAAGAAGAATTTGCCGATAAGACCCTTCATGAAAGCGACGGGCACGAACACGGCGACGATCGAGAGGGTCGTGGCCATGACCGCCAAACCGATCTCGGAGGAACCCTCCAGGGACGCTTTCATGGGCGATTCGCCTTCTTCCATCCTGCGATAGATGTTCTCCAGCACGACGATTGCGTCATCGATAAGAATGCCGATCGAGAGCGACAGGCCAAGCATGGTCATCATATTCAACGTAAACCCGAACAGCTGGATGCAGGCAAAGGTCGCAATAACCGATACGGGAAGCGAAACCGCGCTGATCAGGGTGCTTCGCATGCTCCTGAGGAATACGAAGATGATCAGGACGGCAAGTACCGCACCGAGCCAGAGCGATACCTGAACGTCCTCAATGGAACGCCGTATGTACTTTGACTGGTCGAACGTTATGTCGAGACGCACGCCTTCCGGCGGTTTGACCTTGGCGATGGCGGTCTTTACCCGTTCCGCCACGGCAACGGTATTTTCGCCTGATTGTCTTTTGACCGAGAGACCTACACCGGTTTTGCCATTGAACCGGGTAAGGGACCGTTCATCTTCGAGACCATCTTCAGCGGATCCAATGTCGCGGAGCTTGATCAGTTTACCATGACGATATGCGATAACAAGATCGTTGAAGGCTTCGGGCGTTTCGTATTCGCCTTTCGTTTTAATAATATATTCCGTGACTGAATTTTCAACGCGCCCCCCGGGTACTTCTTTATGTTCGCGTCCGAGGGCTTGCTTGATATCATCAGCCGTCAATGACGCTGCATCCATTTTCTTCCGGTCGATCCAGATCCGCACCTGACGCGTCCGTCCCCCGCTCATGGTCACCGATCCGACTCCCGGGATCTTTTCTATTTCCCGCTTTAAAATCTTGTCTGCATAGTGAGTCAGCTCTTTTATCGTCCGTTCACCCGAGACCGCGATCCAGATGATCGGTTGGTCCTCCGGGCTGATCTTTTCAATGACCGAGGGTTCCGTGTCCCGGGGCAGCCGGTTTTTAATTGCCGCCACCTTGTCTCGAACATCCTGCGCGGCCTGTTCGACGTTCCGCTCAAGATAAAACTCGACGGTCACGATCGAATACTCCTCCATGCTGCGCGACGTGATGGCCTTGACGCCGTTGATAGTATTGACCGCTTCTTCGATCAAGTCGGTGACATCGACCTCCATGATCTCGGGGCTTGCGCCGACCAGGCGCGTTGAAATGTTCACAATCGGGAAATCGACCTTCGGAAAAAGATCGAGGGCAAGTTTTGGAAAAGCAACGATACCGAACACGATGAGGATCAGCCCCACCATGGTCATGAATACCGGCCGTTTAATAGCTATTTCAGGAAGTCGCATGATTCGCCTCTCTTGCAGTCTGATGGTTCTATTTTTTTCCGAGAATGCCGATGCTCTTTCTTAACCGCTGGATATTAACCTGCTGGTCGTAGGCAGCGATCATCAACTCCCGTTCGGATGACGACAGCGCCTGCTCCGCGTCGATCAGCGACAAACTGTTGACGAGCCCCTCGGCGAACATTCCTTCGACTGCCTCAAAATTTTCCTTTGCGTACTTTAGTTGGATCCGCGCCGTGTCCAGCACCGATGCAGTTGTCCGAAGATTAGTGAAAGCTTCGTAGATTTCAGACTCGATGCTGCGCTGAAGCAACGTTGTTGCAAGATCCGCCTGTCTGAGCTTGGAACGGGCCTCCGCAACTTCCGCCCTCATCAGCCCTCCCTCAAAAAGGGGTATCTGCAGACGAAGACCGCCGTAATAGCTGGTTGCATCCAAAAGCGTTGTCGGGTCCGACGAGAGATACGTAATTCCGGCCTCGGCGTATATCTGAGGATAATGGGCGCCGCGCACAATCGTAATGTTTTCTGTTGCAATACCCTGGCTTAGTTTAGCGCTGGCATAATCTTCGCGCTCTGCAAGCGCGGCTGTTTTCAATTTCTCGAGATTTTCAGCCGGAACCGGAAGCGGATCAGGTTCCTTGAACTTCGCATCCGCGGGCAGTTTCGTAAGCATACTCAATTTTTCCCGTGCTATTTGCAGCCCGTCCGCCGCACGCACAATGCCGATCTGGGCCTGATTTTCAAGTGTCTTAGCCCGAAGAAGAGCTGTTACATTTGCCTTGGTCATTCGCGCCGCTGCTTCTTTTTCTGTTACTTTTTTGTGCCGTTCCAATCGATCCAGCGACCTGCGACTGATTTCAAGGGATTTCTGCGCTTTGAGCACTCCATAGTATGCCTCGGTCACCTTGAGCATAATGTCCTGCTGGGCAACGGTCAGACCTTTTTTACTCTGGTCCAGCATTTTCTCGGTAGTACGCAGCGCCGCAAAAGTCCTGCCGCCGGTATACAGCGGCTGGGTCACAACCAGTGCTGCGCTGAACTGGCCTGAAGGTTGAAAAATCACCGGTCCTCCTCCGGGTGGAAGCGTATCATTGTATTTTGTGTATGCCGATCGCGCGACAATCCGCGGATACAGATATGTCTTGGCCTGATCCACACGAAATTCCGATTGAGAGATTCCTTCCTCGGCGATTTTCAATATCTCGTTCGTGCCGATGACGGACTGGTAAGCATCCTGAAGGGAATAGACTTTTTCTTCCGCCAGGACCGGAGAGAAACTTACTGCCAGAAACAGCGTCATGGCAATGTATAAATATATCTTCATCATAAACAACCTCATGTAAAATTATATTATGCCTGCGTTCCGGATATGCGAACGCTTTCTATTTCAATGATAAATGAATTTAGATATTCTCAAAATTCCAGGTTATATAAATAACTACAGCAAATTCGTGAAATGAGGATAATGGCAGCTCGGATAATTAACAGGGGGTAAATACTACACCACAGTGTCAAGGATTGTCAAGAAAATCTCATTTATCGTACGGCTATTCTCTCTCCGCGCTTCATCCTACATCCATCGTTCACATTGTTGTTCAATCTGAAAAGTTCTGCGCTATTGTTTTTACTCGTAAAGCGAATATGAAATTATAAAATTACATGATGTATAAATCAATCTATGCTTAACGCAAAACGTCAGACTGGTATCGGTCAAAAACATGATAGGAGATTCAATGTCAGGGAACTGATTTATTTCTAACAGGGAAAATCATCGATATACTAGCAGCTTATCATGGCTTTGCACAACTTCTGTGGAAAACCTGTTATTAACTCTGTTCATATCTTTTTCTAAGAGGCTTTTCCAGCATGCAATCGGCAAATTGCATAAATATTGTGCATTGCAAACCGTATTATTATAATGTGTTATATCAATACTGCCGTAGTTAAGCCCATTTCTGCATTTTCTATCTTAACGTTAACAATCCTGCCTATATCAGCCCTTTTCGAGCCAATAATATTCAACCGAATGTAATTATCTGTAATACCTGTCATTAATTCTGTTGTCCTGTCAAGTTTGTTTTCTACGACCACCTGCAGTTCACACCCGACCTGGTTTTTCCGAAATTCATAGTTCTTTTTACGAGCGATCTCACGAAGCAGTTCGCTTCTTTGCTTCTTGATCACTTCTGAAATCTGTTGCTTCATCGCTGCTGCCGGCGTTCCCGGTCTGGGCGAATAACTAAAGACATGAAGATGAGTCAGCGGCACGTTCTCAATGAGTCTGACCGTGTTCTGAAACTCAGTATCTCCCTCTCCTGGATATCCCACCATGACATCAGATCCGACCGCAATTCCCGGAACCCCTTTTATAAGCGATTCCAAAAGATGTACATAGAAGTCTGCTGTATAGTTGCGATTCATGGATGCCAAAATATTGTCATCTCCGCTTTGAAGCGGAATATGCAAATGCCGGCATAACCCGCTGCCAAGGAAACCGATAATTTCCCCGGTGACCTCGCGAGGTTCTATGGAACTTATCCGGATGCGGGAGCTTCCACGTCTGGCAAGAAGCAGCCTGATAATCGCGGTGAGATTGATTCCTTGTTCCAGGTCCACGCCGTATTTGCCGATGTGTATGCCGGTCAGCACGATCTCAGGACATTCCGTTCGTATGAGCTGGTCGAATTCCTCAATAATAAATTCGGGAAGAGCGCTTTTCGGTCCCCCGCGAGCGGAGGGGACGATACAATATGAACAGCGGTTATCGCAGCCATCCTGTATTTTGAGGAATCCCCTCGTTCTGGTGCGCAGAGACTTATCAGGTTTGGCCGGAGTAGAAGAAGCATCCGTTCCTGCGATCTGGTCGGCAAGGGTTTCCTTGAACCGGTTGCCGATCACCGCGCTTACGCCGGGGATCTTCTTCAATTCCTCCGGCTGCGTCTCGGCATAACAACCGGTGACAAATACTTTTGCAATCTGATTTCGACGCACTGCTGATCTGATCGCATTTCGGCAAGCTTGATCGCTTTTTGCCGTTACCGTGCAGGTATTAACAACATACACGTCAGCGTGTTCATCAAAGGGAACAATGCAATTGCCCCGCGCCGCCAGATCAAGCTGCAGCAGTTCAGATTCATACTGGTTGATTTTGCAACCCAGGGTATGAATGGCTATTCGCATAGTTCCCCGCCCAGAGAACTTATGCCGGCCGACAAGATCCTCACCTGAACAAGCGATGTGATGAGCGACTCGCTTCCTTCTATATTCACCGTCTTGTTTCCTCTGGTCCTGCCGGTAAGCTTTCCACCGTGCTTGCTCATGCCGTCAATCAGGATTTCCCTGATCGCGCCAATATGGCTCTTGTTCTCTTGAAGAGAAATCCCCTTTTGAAGCGCAAGGACGGCCGCAAGTCGTTCTTCTTTGATCTCGATGGGAACATGATTCGGCAATTTTACCGCAGCAGTCCCGGGTCTGACAGAGTATTTGAACGCAAAAATGCTCTCATACCGCACCTCTTCGAGGAGTTTCATGGTCTGTTCGAAATCACGGTCGGTTTCTCCGGGGAAACCAACAATGATGTCCGAAGTAAGTGCGATATCCGGCACAGCATCCCTGAGCCGCTTTACCCGGTCAAGATAATTCTCACGCGTATATTTCCGGTTCATAGCGTGTAAAATCGCATCCGACCCGCTTTGCACAGGGAGATGAAGCGACTCGCAGACTTTCGGAAGGTCCCGGAGTGCTGTGATAAGACGTTCTGAAAGGTCCCGGGGATGCGAGGTCACGAACCTGATCCGGTCGAGGCCGGGGACATCGTTCAGCAAGCCCAGGAGGGAAGGAAAATCAACATTGTCACCCGATCCTTTGCCGTAGGAATTGACGTTCTGCCCGAGCAGCGTGACCTCTTTGTATCCATTCAGCGCAAGCCCCCGCACCTCGTTCACGATGTCGTGCGAAGAACGCGACCGTTCCCTGCCCCGCAGGTAGGGGACAACACAGTAGGTGCAGAAGTTGTCGCATCCGTACATGATGGACACCCAGGCCTTGATACGGTCGGTTCGGGATGCCCGGAGCATTTTATGGTGATACTCGGGATCACCAGCCGTATCAACGAGAGGAAGAGACCAGTTCTGTTTTCTGTCAATAAAATCTGAAAGCTTGGAAATATCAGACGGGCCGAAGATCATGTCAACATACGGCGCACGCGAGAGGATCTTCTGTCCTTCCTGCTGGGCAATGCAGCCTGCCACGGCGATCTTCAGTCCCGGACGTTCCTGTTTCATCGTTCGCAGTCGTCCCAGTTCGCTGAAAAACTTCTGCTCAGCCTTTTCCCGGATGCTGCACGTGTTCAGAATCACGACGTCCGCGTCCTGCGCCTGAGCCACGGATACATACTCCTTGTCTTCAAGAATGCCGGACATCCTTTCGGAGTCGTGTTCGTTCATCTGGCAGCCGAACGTGATAATATGGAATGATTTCATGGGATAATTATAAGCTGCGGTCCAATGTTAAACAAGAAGTATCTGCGGGAGGCATGGCGTAGATGTACGTCTTATGATGACTGCGGTTTTGGATTTTGCAAGGCGGTCAAACGAAGGGCATCGCCCCTCTTGACGCCGAGTGCGGTTCGCGCATTCTGTTTAAACATGAACAGCTCGAGGTGACCGGAACTGTTGATGATCGCCCCCGGTTCTCCGGGAGCTGCTTCAGCGTAGAATTTTTTCAATCCCTGAATTTCCTTGCCCGCGATCGACGTGGCGACCGGTCCGATCTCGTCGCATTCCGAGAACAGCGCAACAATGTCCATATAGGTTATATTGGAAATAATGTTGCCGAAGCGGTCGATGTGCACAACGTGTCCGTCAATGGTATTTCCGGCTGTCTTCGGCATGGGCACGTTCAGCTTAACAACATCCGTTATTTCTTCACCGAAATGCCCTGATGGAATCCCCTTGGCAAGCCACGCCGCAGCCGGAGCGAATACATCCCTCCCGTGAAATGTCGGTCCGGGGCTCGAGAGAAAATAATGTGATGCGGTTATATGGTGGACCCGCACCCGCTCTGCTTCGTTGATGACCAGCGTGAAAATGCCGTTGTCGGGTCCGACGAAGAAATAGCTCTCCGTAACTACGATAATAGGTCGTCTTCCGCTTCCCACCCCGGGATCTACTACCGCGAGGTGCACGGTCCCCTTGGGAAAGTATTTGTATGCGGCCTTAAGCGTGAACGCGGCTTCCCAGATATCCTGAGGCCCGATGTCATGGGAGATATCGACGATCTGCGCCTGCGGATGGGTCTTTAAAACCACCCCTTTAACGCTTGCCACAAAGGGGTCACGCAAACCGAAATCCGAAGTCAGTGTAACGATCGTGGACATTCTGCTCCTGAAAAAAGAAAAAAGAGATATGCCTTGAAAAGATGGTCAATAATAGCAGTCGTCCTTCTCTTTGTCAACAAAAGATAGGCTCAGGGTCTCTCAATATGAAGCGAACGCATAATTTGCTCTTGAAAATAACTACAGGAACGGTCATCGCAAGTGCCGTGCTATATCACTAAATACCTCTGATCCGAACGGAATTGTTCCGATGATGGGCACGCCGGCGATTTTCTCTATGACCGCAGGGTTCGTCCTTTCCGCCAAACCCGGTCTTTGCTTCTGCGCGACATTGATAACGATCCCCGCAATGTTCAATCTTCTTTCACGCAATGCGCTGACCGTAAGCAAGGTATGGTTGATCGTGCCAAGTCCGGACCGCGCCACGATCACGATCGGCAAACCAAGCGCTTCGGCCAGATCAAGGTAAAGATACCCCTGAAACAAGGGGACCATGATTCCTCCTGCGCCTTCCACTATCATGAAAGCATGTCGTGCTGCAAGTGTCCTATACGCCCGCAGGATCGTATCAGGATCGATAAAGGCGCCTTCGAAATCCGCTGCTACAGCAGGCGCAAGAGGTTTTTGAAAACAATACGGAGCAACGAGTGAACAACGGTCACGCACACCCGCTGCCTGCATAAGTCTCAGCGCGTCCGACGGTATCAGTTTGCCACCCTGCTTTCGACAACCTGTTTCCGCAGGTTTCATTACACCGACGTTCACACCCTCAGCTTTGAGTGCCTTCGCAATTCCGGCACCCACATAAGTTTTACCAACGCCGGTGTCGGTGCCGGTGATAAAGATGCCTTTAAATTTCATCGTCACAGTGTCCTGCTGTCAAGGTTAAACATTTGTCCGGACACGTTGTTCATTCGGGAAAGATAATAAATAAAATCTGCCACCTCACCGGGGTCAGACACTCTTCCGAGAGCATTTTCTTGCAGCACCCGTTCCCGAACTTCCGCTGAAATGCCGCCCCCCATGTCCGTTTCAAGGTATCCCGGCAGCACGGCATTTACGCTAACGTTGAATCTACCCAACTCCCTGGCTGCAGCTTTTGTCAAACCGATCAACCCCGCCTTGGACGCCGAGTAGTTCGCCTGGCCTGCTCTTCCCTGTACACCCGATAGGGATGAGATGTTGATGATATGGCCGCGACGCTGTTTCATCATGGCCCGGGAAGCTGTCCGTATGCACAGGAAGGGACCCCGCAGATTCACGTCCACAACGTCATCCCAGTCTTCCTCCGTCATCCGCAGCATCAGGTTGTCTTTTACCAGCCCTGCATTGTTGACCAGGACATCAACCGAATTCCATCGCTGTAATGCATCATGGAACATTGCCTCAACATCGTCGGCATTGCTTACATCCGCGCGAAAGGGGATCGCCGATCCGTTGATCCTTTGAATTTCATCACATACATCAATAGCCTCCTGCTCACGCCGGCAATAGTTCACGACAACGCGGCAACCGGATCTTCCAAACCTGAGAGCGATCTTTTTGCCGAGGCCGCGTGAAGCGCCGGTCACAATGACGACCTGTGGATGGTTAATTGAAGTCATGCTCTGATCAAACCTGCCTGCGCCAGCATACTGAAGCACTCGATCGCCTGGTCAATATCGTCATCACTATGTGCAGCCATCACCGTGGCGCGTATTCTCGCCGTGCCCAGCGGGACCGTCGGCGGCCTGATAGCCGCGGCAAAAACGCCCTGTTCGAGCAGCATCCTGCCCGCTTGCAGAGCATGCCCGGAATCACCGATCACAACAGGAAGAATCGGCGATTCTGAAAAGTGCAAAGAAATCCCTTTCGCTTCCAAACCTTTGACGAATCGTGTACGGTTGTTCCAGAGCTTTATTCGGAGAGCAGGTTCACGCTGCACGATATCGAGAGCTGCAAGGGTAGCGGCGCACACGGCCGGAGGCAGAGACGTGCTGAACATATAACTCCGTGCGGTGTTTGCGAGATAAGCAATGAGGCCCCTATCACCTGCCACGAAAGCGCCACATGACCCCAGGGCCTTTCCGAGGGTGCCCATCTGGATCTGTACGCGGCCTTCCAGTCCGAAATGCTCGACACTTCCCCGGCCCTGGCTTCCAAAAACCCCTGTTGCATGCGCATCGTCAACCATGCAGATAGCGTGATACTTTTCGGCAAGCATGACAATGTCAGGAAGCGGCGCAATATCGCCGTCCATGCTGAATATGCTGTCGGTTATGATCAACCGTTTTCCGGCATGCTGATTTTCCTTCAGGAGCATTTCAAGATGCCCCATATCTTTGTGTTTATAAACATGAACGTGTGCCTTGCTCAACCTGCAGCCGTCAATAATGCTCGCATGGTTCAGGCTGTCGCTCAGAATTGCATCGTTTTCTCCGGCCACAGCAGCGATGATCCCGGTATTCGCCGCATATCCCGAGTTGAACAGGAGTGCGGCGTCCATCCCTTTGAACTCTGCAAGCCTCTGCTCCAGTTCAACATGAAGTTCGCTCGTTCCGGAGACCAGACGCGAGGATCCGGAACCGAATCCGTAATATTCCATGGCATGCACTGCAGCCTGTTTGACTGCAGGGTGAGCAGCGAGACCAAGGTAGTCGTTGGAGCACATATGCAGCATGCTTCTGTTGTTGATAGTGATCCTGGGGCCGCACGCCGACTGCACGACCAAAGGATGCCTGATCAGATGCTGCTGTTCCAATTTCTCGAGTTCTTGTTCAAACATGCGATATTACCTTGTCTGCCCGTATTTCATGAATGTTGCTTCATCTATCTCAGGCTGACACAGGCCGACATCGTGAATGAGTATCGGTTCTTTTTGAAGATAGTTCATGAATACTTCAGCATGATAGTTTTCTTTTTTTACAAAGAACACCCTTCCTCCCCGTGGATCTTTCTGTTTTTTCATATGGGGAAATCTCACATACCCGATGTCGGGAGATGCAACGTAACCCGCGGTATAATCCAGTTCATCCGACCAGCAGAGTTCCGCGACGATCCCGGGTGCATGCGCGACCTTGGTTGCCAGAGCAAGTGCTTCACGAATCCGGAAATGCGTGATGCCTATGGCCGAAAGCTTTCGGTATATCTCCTGCTCTGCGTCTTCGCACCAATCGAACCGGGAAACGCGAATGCCGCGATCGGGATCGTGCTCCAATCGTTCCCCGCGAACAGCATCCATCACCATTGCTCCGCGCATGTTTTCTCCTGAACGTGATGCGCCCCGGCTGAGATGATCGATCGCGGTTTTCGCGGATTCCGGATTGACCCCGGCTCGTTGCAGCACAAGCGCGGCAAGGGCCCTTCCCTCTTCGGGATTATTAACGTGAACAGTAACCACATCCAGGGAACGCAGCTCCCGCGGCAGCGTGTCGCCAAGGCTGTCAACCTGCAGGGTGATCTGGTCCGGCGCACAACCCCGGGACAACGCACGATCCATGAGTTCGCCCGCAACCTGTGCAATTTTGTTTTGGGGAATTATCCGCTCTGCGCCGGATAGGTGCCTGTTATCGCACGATGCGCGCATACGGATGCTGTAGAGTTGCTCTCGTTTCATGGCGATCAGGCGTGGAAGCCGAGGTCCCGGATCGTGGTGAGATCATCTGCGGGATTCAGTCCGATGGTGGTCAAATAATTGCCGATCAGGAAACCGTCCGCTCCCGCCATGAAGATCATCGGATGGAGCTGTCCCAGCGCGGTTCCCCTGCCTCCGCAGATGCGAATTTCTTTTTTCGGCACAAGCAGCCGGAACAAGGCGATCGAATGCAGTGCTTCAAGAGGAGGCATGGCTTGTATGTTTTCTAGAGGCGTGCCCATGATCGGCATGAGAAAATTGATCGGAATAGAATCCACATCAAGCTCCCGCAGGGTGATCGCCATCCGGATCCTGTCTTCCATGCTCTCTCCCATGCCGAGGATGCCGCCGCTGCAGATGGACAGGCCCAGACCACGGCCTTTTTTGAGAAGATCGATCCGCTCATCGAACGTATGCGTTCGGCAGATCTTTGGGAAGTACTCCCGCGATGTTTCAATATTATGGTGATACCGATGTAATCCTGCGGCTTTAAGGTATGCAAGCTGCTCAACGGTCAATGTTCCCAGAGTAGCGCACGGCGAAAGACCGATATCTTTAACCCGTGAGATCCCCTGCGCGATATTTTCAAGATCTGCTGGAGAATCTATGCCCCTGCCGCTGGTGACAATGCAGAACCTCTTTGCTCCGTTCTTTTTTGCGCTCTCGGCCGCTTTTGCCATGTCATCAACCGCCATAAGCGGGTACACCGCCGCACCTGTTGCATGGTGCGCTGACTGAGCGCAAAAGGAGCAGTCTTCGCTGCATGCACCTGACTTTGCGTTGACAATGGAACAAACGTCGATTGCATCCCCCCTGAAGTGTTCACGGACCCTGTTCCCTGCAGCGATCAGGTCAATGAGGTCCGCGCCTTTCAGATGTGCGAGTGCGCGTGCATCATCGAACGACAGCTGCTTTCCATTCAGAACACTATCGAGCTTTGTTGATAGAACTCGTGACGTTGTATTCATAGGTATACTTTTTACCTGATACGAATCGGATTGTCAACCCAATTGTATTGGCAAGGTTAACCATCATGGAATGTAGTCTACGTAGCAGGTCATCCTGAACGAAGTGAAGGATCTAAGGTGTCATGAAAACCGGGATTCTTCGCTGCGTTCAGAATAACGTACCTCGGGCATGTACATGTTTTTGCAGATTTCGCGCCAGAACAATGCGCAGAAGGTTGTTATTGAGCCCCAGACGACCTGATCGCTTTGATTATCTTCTCAACTTGCTGCTCCATCATCGTTTTAATGGCATCAAGCGATACTTCGTCCTGCGCTTCAAATCGCATGACCAGGACCGGCTGGGTATTCGAGGCGCGGATAAGCCCCCATCCCTTGTCGAATATTGCACGAACACCATCAACCGTGATGACTTCCCGCAATTTAATAGGGATGTTCGTTCCTTCGGAGAAGAGTTTTTTTGCCTGCTCCACAACTTTAAACTTGAGATCGTCAGGACAATCAAAACGTATTTCAGGCGTATTATAGGTTTTAGGCAGATCGGCAAGCAGCATGCTGAGGGTACCGGAGTTGGCGGCTAATTTACCCTTTTTTAATATCTCGACGATCCTGCACGCCGCGTAAATTGCGTCATCGTAGCCATAATACCGGTCAGCAAAGAACAAGTGGCCGCTCATTTCACCCGCAAGCGAAGCATGCACCTCTTTCATCTTTGCCTTGATCAGGGAATGTCCGGTCTTCCACATGATCGCATTGCCGCCATGCTTGCGAATATCGTCATACATGGTCTGGGAACACTTCACTTCAGATACAAATGTCGCCCCGGGCAGATCGCGCAGGATGTCCCGGGCAAAAATAACCATGAGCTGGTCGCCCCACAGGATTGAACCCTTCTCATCAACAACACCGATCCTGTCCGCATCCCCGTCAAAGGAAATGCCCAGGGCAGCGCCTGTTTTTTTCACTGCGGCGATCAAGGTCGCCAGATTCTTCGGTACCGTTGGGTCGGGATGATGGTTCGGGAAACTGCCGTCGGGCTCGGAATATAGCTCGACTACTTCGCAGCCCATGTCACGCATGATCTCGGGTGCTGCCAGGCCCGCAGTGCCATTGCCGGCATCAAGGACGACTTTAAGCGGAACATGATGATTGATTGGAAATTTGCTTTTCAGGTAATTGATATATTCCGGGAGGATCGATTTCCGGGAAACAGAACCTTCTTTCCCGATCGACTGTTTTGCATCGTTCCCGTTAGCTTCGATCAGACGCCTCAGGTCCTGTATATCTTCGCCATGAATCGTGTCCTTGCCCACGCAAAGTTTGAATCCATTATACTCCGGCGGATTGTGGCTGCCAGTTATCATGACGCCGGCGCCATGGCTATCATGATAGAGTGAAAAATACAAGGCAGGTGTGGGGCAGAGACCAAGGTCCGTCACCGTCATCCCGGACTGGACAAGCCCTTCGATGAACGCGTCCCTGATGCGGGGAGAGCTCAGGCGCGCATCGTATCCCACTGCCACGGTGGTGATATGTTTCGGCCGGATAAAAGCGGCAAACCCCCTGCCCAGTTCTCGTACAGAAGAAGACGTGAGATCATGCTCTGCGATGCCGCGTATATCGTACTCTCTGAAGATGCCGGGGTTGATCATGTAAACAGGAACTCCTTAGTTAGGTCCTTTTTCGTCATGCTGGACTTGATCCAGCATCCAGAATTTTCTGAAAAGACTGGATTCCTGCCTTCGCAGGAATGACGGTCTTAGTTGAAATGCCGATTAGAATACAGACTCTACTTAGAACCGCGCAACGACGGCAGCGGGTTTCGTTTCTTTTTATCGTGCCGATTATAGTCGTCGTCAAAGCGGACAATATCGTCTTCACCCAGATACTCTCCGTTCTGGACCTCAATGATCTGAAGCGGCACCTTGCCGCGATTTTCCAGACGATGCTTCGTCGAGATGGGGATGTAGGTGCTCTCGTTCGGATGCACCTCATATTCCTTGTCATTGTTGGTCACCCGCGCGGTCCCGGCGACCACAACCCAGTGTTCGCTTCGATGATGATGCAGCTGGTATGATAGTTTAGCGCCAGGGTTGATGACCAGACGTTTGATTTTGTACCGCTCCCCTTCTTCCAGGATCGTATACGAACCCCAGGGCCGGTGGGTGGTGCGATGAATGAGATGTTCCTCGGCCTTTCGCTTCTTGAGCTCCTCAACGATCTTTTTCACATCCTGCGCCCGGTCCTTGCTGCATACCAGGGTCGCATCCGGCGTGTCCACAACAACAGCATTTTCAAGCCCGATCGTGGCAACAAGACGCTTTTCAGCGTAGATAATCGAGTTTTTACTGTCTATATCGATCACATTCCCGGTAATGACATTCCCCTGGGCATCGCGGTCCGATACATCATCGAGCGCTGACCAGCTTCCCACGTCGGACCAGCCGATATCAGCGGGGATCACAGCCGCGCGATCGGTCTTTTCCATCACCGCATAGTCGATGGACACGGACTTGAGTTCATGAAACACATCCTTCACGCTCTCCGCTTCCTTGTCCGTTCCAATATGCTTTTGTATCTCCATCAGACCTTGATAAAGTTCGGGTGAGTGTTTTTGAATTTCCTGCAGAAGGGTACGGGTTTTCCAGATGAAGATGCCGCTGTTCCAGTAATAGTGTCCGTCTTTTACATACGTTTTGGCTGTTTCCAGGTCCGGCTTTTCAACAAACGCCCCAACGCGGAAAACATTCCCTGTTTTCAATCCGTCGCACAATGCTCCGGTCTTAATGTACCCATACCCCGTTTCCGGCCTGTCCGGTTGTATCCCGAGAGTCACCAGATAGTCCTGTTCAGCAGCAATTGATGCTGTGCGCAGAAGATCCAGAAGAAAGTCGGTTTTCTTTATGGCATGGTCAGCGGAAAGCACGACCATGATGCTTTCAGGGTCCATCCTGTTCAGGTGAAGAGCGGAGAGTCCAAGCGCCGGCGCCGTGTTCTTTGCCTCCGGTTCCAGGATAAAGTTCTCTTCCCAGGACCCGTCAAAGCGCTTGGTAAGCTGCATGCCGATATCGTCGACCAGACCATGGTTGGTGACAATGAATATGTTCTCTTGCTTGATAAGCGGCATTACGCGGCAGACCGTCTGCTGAATAAGCGTATCCACTCCCCCGATCCTGAGGAGCTGTTTCGGCATCTTCTCGCGTGAGAGCGGCCAGAAACGGGTACCGGACCCACCAGCCATGATCACTGCATACATAGTTTCCACCTTTATGAATACAAACGTGTTAAATACTGATACAGCATTGCCCCTCACCTTTGTCCTCTCCCCAGCGGGGAGAGGGTAGGGTGAGGGGGATTCCGTAGGAATGCAACAATTATTGTTTCGCTTGCATTAATACATCCTCTGTCCCACCGACCAAGGCTTCATTTGCCTTTTTATCTACCCTATGCTACTATACCGGCCACGTGCGCAGAACTGCGCGCACACAGCGAACACGGCGTTCTTACGAGGTTTTATCATGCGATCGTTCAAGCATCGAATGGGCGTAATTATACTTTTTTTGAGTGACCTTGTCATTCTTTTTCTAATTACCCTGCTCGCGCTTTTTCTCAGGAACATCCTCCCCGCTATTGTTTCCTTCTTCCCCGAGTTTTCCGGCGACCCGGTGCAGGGCTGGTGGTTCTTCCCGGTCTGGCTCATGATCCTTTCCTATGAAGGAGCATATGCAAAACGCTCCACGTTCTGGGACGAGGTGAAGCTGCTTTGGAAGGTCTCGCTTTTCTCAACGCTTGCCGTGCTCACCATCGTCTTTCTCGGCAAACTCAGCGAATCATATTCCCGCTCCCTGATCGTACTGTTCGGCGTGCTATCTCTTTTCGTTTTTCCGCTTCTGCGCATGAGTGTGAAGAGGCTTCTTATCCGGAGCGGCTTTCTGAAGAGCAAGGTGCTGATCATCGGGGCGAACGAGACCGGCAAACGGGCGCTCCGGGCTTTGCGCAGCGAGCCGAATCTCGGCTATGAGGTCGTGGGGTTCGTAGACAGCGATCCTAAGCTGATTGGGCAGTATATCGACGGGATCAAAGTGCACGGCCATTTTGACAAAATAGAAACGTATCTGCGCCAGAACGTGGCACAGGACATCGTGATCGCGCTTCCTGACAATGACAAAGACAGTTTGTCCCATCTGGTCAACCGGCTGCAGCATAAAGCACGGAGCATCCTGTACATTCCGGATTTTTCCGGCATGGCAGTGCTGGGCATGGAGCTGCGTCACTTTTTCCACGACCAGATGTTCGCTCTTGAGATAAAGAACAACCTGGCCCAGCCGTTCAACTATTTTATCAAGCGGCTGTTTGACTATACCGTGGGCGTCCTGCTCTTTCTGATGCTGATGGTGCCTCTCATGATCATCTCAGCTCTGATCAGACTGACCTCACGGGGACCGGCTATCTTCAAACAAAGCCGGGTCGGCAAAAACAACACATCATTCCAGTGCTATAAATTCAGGACCATGTATCATGATGCGCCGGATCGTTTGCAACACATCCTTGATACGGATCCTCAGGCGAAAGCCGAGTGGGAAGAATGCCGGAAGCTCAGCAACGATCCGAGGATCACCCGGATCGGTTCGTTCCTTCGCAAAACCTCGCTCGATGAACTCCCGCAGATATTCAATGTACTGAAAGGTGAGATGAGCCTCGTGGGTCCGCGGCCTGTTACCGAGGAAGAGATCGTTAAATATTATAAAGACGCGGCCGAACTCTGCTTCGGCGTTCTCCCCGGCATTACGGGTTTCTGGCAGGTGAGCGGCAGAAGTAATACGTCTTATGAATACAGGGTTTCCCTGGACTCCTGGTATGTTCGGAATTGGAACCTGTGGCTGGATATCGTCATCTTGCTGAAAACCGTTTATGTGGTGGTGAAGAAGGAGGGGGCGAGGTAGGATAATTCAAAGGGATCCGCAGTGAAATTACACGCATTCTAAAATTGATGCGTTATTCCCAACTCGACAGTTATAGTATTACCACGCACAGGCGTGGGGATAGCAGCATTGTTGGTTTTGTCATATTCTATCATCCTATACACAATCCGCATGACCTGTGCTACTTTTTCAGTAAAATAGTAATTCTGACTAAGCCCAAAATTGTATCCATTCCCTCTTAGATTATTCCCGTTACTTACATCAATTTCGTAATATCCGTAACCACCCAATAAACAATATTGCACCAGATTACCCCGATTGTTTACATTCGACCAAAAAGGGTAGACTAAATTCAAACTATATCCAAATAAATCCGCATTGGAATAACCAGCCTTACCGTGATGTTTTGATGTAATAAAATCCCCTTCTACGCCGAGTTTGCCAAATTTATAGCCAATGAGAAAGTTAGGCCCATACGCCGAGCTAACAAGAGGACTGAAATCATTACTTGTTAATGTGTTTTGAAGTAGACCAAATCCAAGGTACACTCCATCTGTGGCTTTTGCTGTATTCGTACTCGCCATAAGCAGAAGCACTGACAATAATATAATATTCCTCACGATACCCCAACCTCTCGTTCTAGCAACGTGGCGGACTACTTGTTTTTTGACAATATCAAATATCATTTTTCTTTTTACCATGACCAACAACCTTTGCCTCCACAAAATCCCGGTATTCGCGCTGAAATCTACTGATACTGAATTGCTCCGCATGCTTCCTGATCACCACAGATTTAAATCTTTTTTGATACGTTTCAAACTCCTTTATAGCATCGATCAATGACACGACGGTTTGTTCGTTAAAGAAAACGCCTGTTGTTGAGATATTGACGTCATCATTTATTCCACCTTCCGCATTCCTCAAAGGCATGACAGTCTCCTTTGCCCCTCCCCTGCCAAAAGCGATCACGGGCGTGCCGCATGCCTGCGCTTCAACAGGAATGATGCCGAAATCCTCTTCCGCTGCGAAGATGAACGCCTTTGCCCGTTGCATCAGCCCCCGTAGCGCATCGTCTGACTGATACCCGAGAAATTTAACGTTCTTTCCAGCGCGGGAGCGTATCTTTTCAAAATCCGGACCATCCCCTACAACGATAAGACGCTTATCCGGCATTGTTGATAAGGCTTCAACGATCAAATCCATCTTCTTGTAGGGAACCATTCTTGATGCGGCCAGATAAAAATCCTCTTTGTTTGATGAGCAAGTGAACCTGTCCGTGTCCACTGGCGGGTAGATCACGGTTGATTCTCGTCCGTATGATCGTTTTATACGCTCGGCGATGTAGTGCGAATTGGCAATGAAATGGTCAACGCCAGACGCGGTTGCAGCGTCCCACTTCTGCAAGCGATTCAGCATCCATTTCACAAGCACGCCCTTCACACCCCGGTCCAAACCCGTTTCCCTCAGATACTGGTCCCGCAAGTCCCACGCATACCGCATGGGAGTATGGCAATAGCAGATATGGAGTTGTCCAGGTCTTTTCCGAACTCCTTTTGCCACGGCGTGAGACGACGAGAGGATAAGATCGTAGGCGGATAGATCAAGCCTTTCAATTGCGCACGGCATGAGCGGCAGATAGTTCCGATACTGTTTTTTTGCAAAAGGTAGTTTTTGAATGAAGGTTGTATGAACTGGCTTATTCAGAATGGCTTTCCGGTCGCGTTCAGGGAGAAAATCAACAAGACAGAACAGATCAGCGTCAGGATACACAGCAAGGATCTGCTCGAGCACCCGCTCAGACCCGGCATACGTCACGAGCCATTCATGCACAACAGCGATCTTCATGAGGCACTCATCATTCTGACTTCTTTCCAAAGTACCGTTCGAAGTAAAAGAAGATGCGCGAAAGACCGATCAAGCGAAATATGCCGAGGTTCTTTTTGTTTGCCCGCAGTTCTTCGGCAAAATACTTCTTCCAGTTCGTTGCACTGGCCCCTCCTGGCGCGAACTCCACCAGGATCTGGTCGATAAAATGGAATTTCTCGTTCCTGAGTACGCGAAGCCAGAACTCATAATCCATCCTGACCTTGTAGGATATGTCAAAAACTCCATAGGTCTCAAATAAGCTCGTGCGAATGATCGACGCCTGATGCGAAACCATCACCCGTACAGTCAGGGAATCGGCATTCCGCAGAACTCTTTTAGGGATAAGTTTCTGACCTGAACGGGCGAATCCGGTCACAACCGGAGCGTTATAAAACTGCTTTGACATTTCATCGAGGACCGTTGGTCCAGAGAATGAATCGTCTGCATTAAGGAAGATCACCCATTCGCCATGGATCTTCGCAATACCTTTGTTGAATGCATCGCTTATCCCTTTGTCTGGTTCGCTCATCCAGTAATCGATAGATTGCTCGTGTTTGCGGATAATGTCCTGAGTGCCATCTTTTGAACCACCATCAATGATAACGAATTCTATATTTTTGTAGGTTTGTGCGCGGACGCTCAGGATGGTTTTCTCAAGCCCGTCTTTGTTATTGAACACAACGGTTACCACGCTGACAAGAGGCGCGTCCGCAGTTCCGGAATAGACAGACTTTCCCTGAAGATACCGTCCTCCTTCATGGCGCGAGGCATGAGGTCCTTGTTGTTTATATTCAGCCAGAGTTGCCATCAGACAGCTACGTCCTTCCGAGAATAATGAAACTCTCCGCTTAGATACGGCGTATTTTAACATCTCCCCTCCCTCGATGGGAGGGGCGGGGGGAGGGTGATATTTCAACTGTCGTCACTCTCACCTAACCCGAACAAGCCAAAACTAATGACAATATCTAAAGTCGTCTCTCGCAAAGTTCGCAAAGGACGCCAAGAAAAGCTGGAGTAACTTTTTAGGAACCTATTTTGAGACCTTTAACATGGCCAACCGGGCATTGCTAGCTAAAATTCAGCGCGCTTTGTACCCTTGTAAAATTCCAGGGTTTCTTTCGCACATCGGTCCCAACTGAACATTGCAGCACGTGCGATGCCGAGGGTGATCATGTTCTTCCGCTTCTCTTCGTTCAAAAGCATAAGTTCCAGTTTATTCGACAGGTCTTCAATTTCCCTGGGATCAAAATACATCCCAGCCGTACCCGCAACCTCGGGAAGCGAACTCGTTTGGCCAACCAGCACCGGGCAGCCCGACTGCATTGCTTCAAGCGTCGGAATCCCGAAACCTTCATACAGAGAAGTGCAAACATAAGCAGCCGCATATTTGTAGAGATTCGCCAGAACATCGTCATGTCCCGACACCTGCTGCACCCTGCTCCCTATACCGAGTGAAACGAAGTGTTCCTGCTCTGCTTTTGTGAAGGGCCCGCCTCCAAAGCAGACAATGCGAAAATCATTGCGAATCTTATCCGATTGCGACACGGCATTTGCAAGAAGCTCGAAGTTCTTATATCCCGACCGTTGTCCCACATACAGGATATAGCGCCCATCGATCATTGACGGACCGCTTGCTGTAGTGGTAAGTGAGTTCCCCAGATAGATCACCCGGATCTTATTCTCGGGCACATTGAGCATTTTCATGACATCTTGTTTCGTGGCCTCGGATATACAGATGATCCCGTCTGCACGTTCCACAGCCTGTTTCTTGTTCCGAATGGTTTGATCGTACCATGGATAAGCTGACGGGAAAAGCTCATGGATCATATCGTAGATCGTGATGATCCGTGCACCGCTAAAGTTTACCAGTTGCTTCGCATAGTAGGTAGCGTGGTAAACATCTGGCTGCGCTCGTCGCATGAACCCGGGAAAGAGCAGCTTGTTCACGCTTGAAAAGATCTTGTTCGTTTTCCGGATCGCCGGTCGCTGCATGCCCCAGTAATTGGCCAAGGATTCTCTATAGCGCTCCAGTCCATATTGATTAATATACATTCCCTGGAACAACGAGACGTCAACCCCGGGTTCTTTGGCCAGACGGGTGATCAATTCGTAGTAGTAGCGCGATATGCCGCCGTAGCGCTGCCAGGTAAATATCTGGTGGTCAAAGAGTATACGCATTATTCCATTCTTCTGCACAGGCAAACACGTTCAACCGGCTCAACGCTAACAGTTAACGTTTCTGGATATTTATTTCATGATCGATCATTTCTTTGATGATCCCATCCAGCGTCCGCGTTCGTTTCCATCCGAGACGCGCGATCGCCTTGGCGGGATTCCCCCGGAGCTGGATCTGTTCGGTAGGCCGGAAGAGCTGCTGATCGATCTTGACATGCGTGCGATAATCAAGTCCCAGCGCTTTAAACGTCATATCCACGAAATCCCGGACAGCATGGGTTTCTCCTGTTGCCACCACATAGTCGTCCGGCGCATCCGCCTGGAGCATGAGCCACATGGCATTGACGTAATCAGGCGCATACCCCCAATCACGGTATGCATCGAGATTGCCCAGGACAAGGTTATCCTGACTCCCTTGTTTGATCTTTACCGCCGCTGAGATGATCTTGCGGGTCACAAACTCATATCCCCTTCTCGGCGATTCGTGATTGTACAGGATGCCGGAGCAGGCGAACATGTTGTATTGCTGGCGGTAGTTTTTAACGAGGTAGTATCCGGAAACTTTCGAAATACCGTATATGGACCGAGGATTGAACGGCGTGTTTTCGTCCTGGGGCGACTGCGATACATTGCCGAACATTTCGCTGGTGCCGGCAAAATAAACGCGGCAGGATGGGGCGAATTCCCGCAGCACGGCAAGCAGATAGTGCGTGCTGTCCACGTTGTTGCTCAGGATGGAGATCTCGTCCTCGAATGCGTAGCTCACAAAGCTGGATGCAGCGAGATGATAGCATTCGTCCGGCATGATGTCCTTTACTACTTTAATAAGCGACAGGACATTGTCAAGGGACGCCACATGCAGATGAATGCGATCGAGGATATGCGCGATATTCTTTAACTTGTGTTCCGTGTCCTCGATGGCTACCCGACGGACGATACCATGCACCTCGTAGCCTTTGGATAGCAGCAATTCAGCCAGATACGAACCGTCCTGACCTGCTATCCCGGTAATCAAAGCTTTTTTCATGTTTGTGGTCCCCCTAAAGCAGTCTGATAAGCACGTACGGTTGCCTCTGTACATGCATCCCAGCTGAAAGCTCGCGCCCGTTCGATCGATTTACGGGACAGTTCCTCCCGAAGCAACGGCCTTCGGTAGACATCCAGCATGGCCTGGCACAGCGCATCTCCATCCCTTGGATCAACCATCAGCCCTGCGCCGCCCACCACTTCAGGCAGCGAGGACGTATTCGAAGTGATGACCGGTACGCCGCATTGCATGGCTTCGAGCGGCGGCAGGCCAAAACCTTCGTAGAACGAAGGATATACGAACATCGATGCGTTGCTGTAGATTGCCGCAAGATCTTCGTCCGCTACAAATCCGGTGACAATAATGCGTTCTCGGAGTTTCTTGTTGTGAGAAAGTTCTTTAAAGATAGTATCGAAATCCCAGCCTTTGGTGCCCACCAGCACGAGATTAAGGTCAGCAATGTTCTCTTCCTCAACCAATCGCGAGAAACAACGAATTGTGAAGTCGATGTTCTTTCGCGGTTCGAGGGTGCAGAGGCTCAGAACGTAAGGACCATCCGGAATGCGGTAGTTCTTTCTGGCGCTGGCGAGCTCATCCGGGTTGGTGCAGGGATGGAACAAATCGGAAGCAGCCAGGTGTGCGACGAATACCCGGGCAGGATCGAATTTGAGGTAATCGCAGAGATCGTTCTTCGTTGACTCTGAAATGGTGATGACCCAGTCGTCCTGCGCAATGCTCTTTAAAACCCGATTCAGCAGATGTTCTCCCTTCTGGTTAAAATACTGTGGGAAGAGAACGGGGATCAGGTCGTAAATGGTGACAAATTTCCTGAGTCTCGAAAAGGTTCTTGTGACTGATGGTATTTCATAAAAGGTTGCATGAAAAACGTCCGCCGAAGCTAGCGCCGGGATGTTGATCATATCATGCCCGGCGCCAACGTTATTGAGCAGAACACCGAGTATTTTGCGTATGATCCTGGTCGATTTCCTATCAGATGGAGCCGGGTACAGCCGGTCTGCAACTCGAGCATAACGATTGATCTTCGCGCTGGGCGGTTCGATCAAGGGAACGCTTTTGAGCTCCGGCATCGTTTGCAGGTATCTTCTACACAAGAGATGATCCTGCAGCTGATGATAGGCGCAGAAGTTCATGTCGCAGTTTCCGGATCTTTTCAGTCCGAGAGCGACGTGCTCAATCACGCGCGCAATGCCGGTGCGGTTCCGAAGATTATAGGATGCCAATCCCAGAACGGATATGTCGTAGATCAGTTTCATGATATCAGGATCTTCTTGACTCTTTTTTTACCCGTCTTGTCTGCCGGTCATCCCAGTACCGGCGATACCATGCGCTTGCCTCCGGATTCCATCGTAAAACGATAGCCAGCAAGGTTTCTGCACGCACACGCAGCGTGAATGGATATTTTTTTGATCTGACCAGGGTGTACAGGTCGTTCAATTCCTTATCTCGTGAACGAATATCTCCTGAGAGCAGTTCTTGCACACGACGGATCCAAAGTCCGCTTATGGAATGAGCAATATAATTTGAAAGCGCCTGGCGGATCCTGGCGTGGTCGCTCGCAGGCAACCCGATGTCAATCGACGTCATCCTTACGATGTAGTTTTGATAGTCCTGAAACGCTTGCATATGACCGAACACGTTCGACGAACTGTGACTTTCAGCCTCAAGATGCATTCTTACCGATGCCCGGGCCTGGGGATTAAAGTACAATCCCTGCCGGAGTGATAGCCCGAAGATCAACGCATCGTCAGACGCCATGCCGGTGGCAAACTCAGGGTACCCGCTGATCCGGTCGTAGGCTGAACATGAAAAGAAAACGCCGGCAAGAAAGGTTTGTCGAATGAACTGCGAGCGGCTTACCAGGTACTCAACTGCGGTTTCATGCTCAGGCGGTACCGATGTTTCGCCTATTTTCGCTCCTTGTGCATCAATCAGGACCCGATGACCATGCACAACATCGATCCCCTGATGTTTTTCCACGTAAGCCGCCATGGACTCGATAAAATATCCATCCAGAAGATCATCATCAGGAAGAATGGTGCACCAGGCAACAGTCTCCGAAAAAAGCCGCATCCCCTTCCTGATGCTGCCGATGAGGCCGAGGTCGGTTGTATTTTTTATGTAGGTGATCCTCGGGTCGTTCAGTCCGGAAACGTACCGGCCGATCTCATCGGTTGTACCATTATCAATAACAATGATCTCGATGTCCGGGTATGTCTGAGCAATCGCGCTCCGAAGCGATTGTTCCAGATAGTCTTTCCTTTTGTATGTCGGGATCAGGATGCCGACCCGGACTGAGGTTCCTGTTTGTTTCGATTTCATGGTTGCCTGCTCGATCAACTAATATAAATGCATTAATATTTGACTTAGGTTCGGCCCTTATAATTTCCTCTCTCCAGCGGGGAGAGGATTAAGGTGAGGGGGATTCCGTAGGAATGTAATGATATTCACCTCATTTACCTCGTTCGTATTAGTTGGATATTCCGTAGAGTCGCCGGCGATATACTTGCTACCAATCGAGTTGTTTCGGATCCACGCGTTCAAACACTTCAAGGATATTTTCAAAGCGCTGTTTGCTTTTCTTAATGGTCAGCTGAGGGGTTTTCCCAATGCGGGACACGAGCGCGTTGACAAGCTTTCCGCGAATTCTGCCGGGAACAAGCAGTGCGCAAAGTGCGGCGAACCGGAACGCGGTCAGGTAAAGCGCCTTTTCCCACCCTGCAAGCTTGCTCGACATTTCATCCATGTCACGCAGATATGCGGCAAGATTCGGGTCGTTATGCCGTTTCGCCCTGACGTACCGGCCATAAATGTAAAGGATCTGCAAGTACCGGTACCGGTTGTAGCCGACGGACAGACGAAGTTCGGATCCGAAATTAAGCTTAATGGTTTCCATAGCTATGAGCCATGCGGTTTTATCGACAAGCCCCGGCAGGATCACGTGGTCCATGCGGCGGGCAGTATCAGCGTCAGGCAAATTATTCAGGAAAGCCACGCCTTTCTTCTCCTGATCGTTGAAATAGTAATAGCCGAAGGATTTCGGACTTATCCCGACGGTGACGAGCGGCACGGGATTGACAACGATGTGCGAAGCTTTCAGAAGCAGGACGTTTGTTGCGTAAAAATCCGGGTACGGAGACTGATAAAACTCGCCTTTCGAACGAAGACGTTCTATGCACGCCTTGCTCACAACCGAATGCTGCATATTAAAAGTGTACAGCATCTTGAAATTCATGGATTGCCGGGCAAGATGGTTCGCTGTCGCACGGTCCAGCAGAAAAGGTTTCTGCGCATTTTTGAAAAAGGGAGCATACTCGTAGGGTTGGAGGAAACCGTCAGGCTGTCCCTGCATGACCCCCGGATACGCATAAAGGAGCGCATTCGTGTAAATACAGTCCGGCCCCTGGAATTCCTCGATCAGGGAATGCATGCTCCTGAAGAACCCTTTCAGCAGACAATCGTCATCACCGAGCATAATGACATAATCGCCCGAGCTGTTTTTAAGCGCATTGTTCCAGTTATCCGTCACCGGCACGAACGTTTGCATTCTGACATACTTGATCCTCGGCTCTTTCAACGAACTGACATAACCGGCGATATCCTGCTCGGAAGCATTATCGGAAACAACGACCTCCCAGTCGTCGTAATCCTGGCGTCGCACGGTTTCAACGGCATACCGAAGAAGTTCGAGACGATTGCGGGTCGGCAGCAAAACAGAAAACTTCATCCTTTTATGCGTCCTTCCTGAATATAATTGTATAGGCGCTTCCCCGGCAATCGTTTCGCTCAAAGGGCTTCATGATCCGGGTCAAGATCGAACCTGCGCGCTCAAGCAGCCACTTAAGTTTGCCGGATTGAACGAAATTAGCGAGAGACACCTGCCATCCGAATCTGTTCCACCCCACGCCGCCCGTATCCGTCATGGTCTTGAATACCGCGGTAAACCCGAGCTTGCTCATATGCGTGACCAGGAGTTCAACGGGGATCAGAACAACATGCCGCGGCGCATCAACATGGGTCCAATATCGTCCCAGAATGGTGAATTGCCAGGCAGCAGGGTTCGGGGCGGCAACAACAAGAATCCCGCCGTGTTTCACCCTGGCGGCCAGAGCATCAAGCGTTTCGTGAAAGTTCGGAAGATGTTCGATCACATGCCATAGTGCGATGACATCATAGGGCCCCTTGTCTTTAACTTCCTGAGCAGCATCGTTGCTTTGAAAGGTCGTAATGCCTGCAATCGTCCGAAGAAATTCACAACAGCGGGAGTCCATTTCAATGGCGTCCACATCAAAACCCGATCGTTTCGCAAGATACGCAAAATTACCGAATGCAGGGCCGACCTCCAGCAGTTTTCCCTTTTGGACAAATCCGGTGATAAGGTCGAGTTTGAATTGCTCGTTTGTTGAAGCCGACTGCAGATCTGCCAGTGTCGCCGGCACCGGATAATAGTTCGTCGGATAAAACGCACCGAGGTCGATCGGGATGGGGCGAAGAAATATGAGGCCGCATGCAGTGCAACGATGATAGCGAAACAGCTCATCGCTGATCCTCCGGTTGCGGTCATTGACCTTGAACAGGTACCGGGCTTCGGCTTTGCAATACGAACAGGTTGTTGAAGATGATTGCGTCATTCGTGTAGACATCCTAAATAAATTTCCTGACAGATTGCTCGTCCTGCGCCCGGTGGTACGCGGCCCGATCGGACTGCCCTATGTGTGCAGGTGGTTGAATTATTCCGAACCAAGCGCATACATGGCTTCAAAAAAAGAAACCTGCACCTTTGCTGTTCGATGATATAGTTCACGCCACGTCGGTGGCACGGGATAATCACCCTCGGTGATTTTCGTGCCATCGTCCGGATTATTGCTCACCAGCCATTGCTTCGAATAAAAGCAGCCCCGGGTAAGGCGATCAATAAGCTTAAAGTAGGTTTGGATCTGGTCCATTTTCATTTCGTGCAAGGACGATATATTGATGAAGAGGTCAAAATATTTCCGCGGCAATACTTCCGCCTGATGCGGCAGGAGGAAGCAGATATCCGACGACTCGAATTCCTTTTCGATTTCCGCATAGGTTTTGAAACAGCGAAAAGAAAAGATCTTCTTTTCAGGAAAAACCTCGCTCAGATAGTGCTGAGATACATGGAGCGCAGGCGGTATATCGACGATCACATATTTGCAGGACGGAATGGCTTTCAGAAAAACGAAAGCGTTTCTTCCATACCCTGCACCGAGCTCGCACACGGATGTCGTTCCCGCGGAGGGGCTGAACTGTTCCCGGATGGAATAATACTCCAGGAGCGAATTTGCCAGATCCTGAGAAACGAGCTTGTTGTTAACGTATATCTTGAAGGGATTGCCTGCAAGCGGCTCATCCATGGCAGCCAGCAAGCCCTCCCGATCACGATCTTTTGCATAGTTCCATAGCATCGCCGTAAAAAGTATGAGCTCCATTTTTTTCGTCCGGGTCAAGTCGAGCGTTTTGTCGGGACGCATCAACGCACCGCACATGCTCGGCCATGCGCGAAGCGGCGTATTCTTCAGCAAGAACCTGAACTGCTCATGATTTCTACCAATGACCCAGGTAAAATAGTTTTGTGCCACGGTCCGCTTGATATTGCGGATCCCCTCTCCCGCCAATTGGTCGATATTCTTCCTGTTCAAAGCATCCCAGAATTTCGATGGCAAATAAACGTTGTTCCCCTGCTTAAGACAATCGAACATTGATTGCAATATCATATCCATGCGTGAAAAGCTCCTCAAGCTCTACCAAGAGTTATATAGTTCTTTGAGACCACGTCGTATTTCTGAAGCGGCAAGTGCGGTCAGAGAAACCGTGACGATCGCCGACGCCGCAAGCCAGGGGATGATCAGATATCCCGTTATGATCGACGGCATCAGGAAGCGGGACACCGCAATTGTTGCAACTGCTGCGATTGCGGGCAGGCCGACATCCCGAATTGTCCAACTTCTTAATTCATGTTTTATCAGCTTCGTGTGCATGATCGGCATCAGGATGAGCAGATATCCGATATTCAGAATCACCCAGACAATAGCCGCTCCCACGGCGGCTGCATACTGCACCATGAAGATCAGCAGCGGCGCGAGCACGAGTATGGAAACGAGGTTCTGCACAAGGGCGAGTTTGGTCCACCCATAGGCCAGCTGCAGATTGTACGGCAGGGTCATGAGCGCATTCAGACACGAGCCAAGCACCATGATTTTTGCGATCAGGTTCACCTGCTGCACCGTTTCCGCATTCCGGAGCCACACCGTGAGAATTTCCTCCGAATAAAAAAGGAACGTCATGGCAGCAGGGATCACGATGACCGAGGTCATCTGGCAGCTTTTATGGTACAGCTTCGAAAGTCCCGCTTCATCCGCTGTTCCTGAAAGCTGCGCAAGCTTCGGGAAAACCGCCGTGGACACCGGCTGTACAAGAACATTGATCATGGATCCTATGTTGGCCGCGATAACATAGTAGCCGAACATGTGCAGCGGCAGCATCTTGCTCAAAATAATCTTGTCCATCTGGGTCAATACGGTGACGACAACAGAAATGCCGGTCATGCCGGCGGCAAACTGAAAATGCTTGTTCAAAAGAAGCCTGTCGAATGCCGGCGGCGAACCGGTTCTCGGCAACGCCGACCAAACCGCATAGTAAAGCACAATCGTCTGGACCACACTCATCACCAGCTGCCAGATAAAATACGCATAGATCGTCGGCGATATGAGCCAAAGAACCAGAATTGCACCAACCGCCTGTAGTGTTCCGATGGTTGAGCGTATGCCATTCATCAGCACCTGCCGCTGCAATCCTGCGAGCGCGCCGGAGTAGAGTGAACTGGGCCATTGGATCGCAACAACAAACCCCATCATCATCAGTGCGTGCTGAACTGTTAACAAGGGAATGCCCTCTGCCCGGACCCACCTTGTTGCGATGACAGGAGAAAGCACCAGGACGAACACCCCGATAACAATCCCGATGACCCAATAGATGACTTCGAATGTCCGTGTCAGATTGCGGGCTTCCTGGTCCGCGTCCGGCGAAAACGCTATCCGGGACAGCGCGCGATTCAGGGTGGCGCTGAGTCCCATGTCAAGGATGGAAAGGAGCGCGATCAGCGAAATAAATATTCCGATAAGACCGTAGGCTTCGATTCCGAGAAACTTGATATACAGGGGGACAAAAGCGAAATTAATGATGCCGGCCCATGCCTTGCCTGCAAAGTTCGCGATGATGTTGATTTTCGTGGAAGGTTTCTTGATCAACACGCTTTACAGCCTCCCAGGTCCGACATGGCAGGGTCCACCATGTTCAGATGCGTGGTGCAAACAACAGAATTGCAGAAACGGACCCGTTAAAACGGGGTCCTAATATTTTTCTTTCAGGTATCTGGACAACCCTTCTCGCCAATGAGGAAGCGTTATCCCGAGTGTTCTCGCCCTTGAATTTGCCAGCACCGAATAGAGCGGTCTTCGCATGTCACCGCTTTTGCCGTGTCGGTCCACCGGCCGGAGATCGACCGTGAGGCCAAGGAGTTCATAGATCGCCTTGGTGAAATCGTACCATGAGCATTCACCTTCATTCACCAGGTGGTAAATACCCGGAGTTCGTGATGGCCGCTCCAGAAGCCGAAAGATCGCGCGGCTCAGATCGCCGGTATAGGTCGGGCATACGACCTGGTCGCTTCCCATCTCCAGGATCTTCAGATTTTTTGCATCTTCTATCCGTTTGTCGACAAAATTTCCGCCTTTGGACTTCGCTCCGGACAACCCATAGAGCCCGCAGGTCCTGATAACAATAGCCTGTTCGGGCGCTTCGGACAGGGCGGCGCATTCGCCTGCCGCGCGAGTGATGCCATAGATCTGCAGCGGCCGTGGCATGTCGTCTTCATGATAGGGGGTCCGCTTTTCTCCGCCGAACACATAATCGGAGCTGAACGTGACGAAGGTGACGTTCGACCGGCTGCAGGCGCGGGCCAGGTCTCTCACGGCAACGCAGTTTATCCGGAACGCCTTTTCCGGTTCCTGCTCGCATTCGGGAACATTGTGAAACGCGGCAGTATTGATAAGAACATCCGGTTTCGCAATGCGCAGTGCACGCTCAACCGTTGCGAAATCGGCAATGTCGAGCTCGTTTCGATCGGGAGCAACGATCTCGTGAGTCTTGTTGTTCCTGACAAGATCACCGCCGAGCTGGCCTGTTTTTCCGATGAGGAGGATCTTCATATTTGCTGCCGATGATAGAGCGGATAGGATCGGTCCTTTTCCGAGATAATCGGGTCAGGCAACGGCCAGGGGATCCCGAATGCCGGATCGTCCCATCGTACTCCAGCGGCATGTTCGGGCGAATAAAATTCAAACATTTGATAGAAGACTTCGGTATTGTCCTCCAGCGTCTGGAACCCATGGGCAAAACCTTCGGGAATGTACAGGGCTCGATGGTCTGAGCTGTTCAGTTGAATGGCTTCCCATCGGCAGCACGACGGCGAGTCCGGCCTCAAATCAATAACAACATCGTGGATCCTGCCTCGCGTGCAGCGAACCAGCTTTGCCTCCGCCTTCGGAGAGCGCTGAAAATGCATGCCGCGGATCGTGCCTTTTTTCGCATTAAAGGAAATATTGCACTGGGCGACGTTGGTCATAAGCTTGTGCTCTGCGAATTCGTTCCGGCAGAAGCTTCGTGCGAAGAAACCCCTTTCATCCGTCATAAGCGTGATGTCAACGATATATGCACCCGGTAATGAGATGGGCGTGAAGATCACAGGACCTTCACCTCAGGAATGGGAATGATGAACCTGCCGCCCTTCTCACGATAGGCTTTTTGCTGCACGAGAACTTCATCCGCGAAGTTCCAGGCGAGAAGGAGCACATAGTCAGGCATGTCCTTGAGAAGTTTATCGGGATGGTAGACAGGAAGATGCATGCCGGGCGTGTAAAGATTCTGCTTATACGGACTTTTGTCCACGGTATACTCAACAAGATCGGTCGTGATGCCGCAGTAGTTCAGCAGTGTATTTCCTTTTGCCGGGGCCCCATAGGCTGCGACCCGCTTGCCGGCTGCTTTGAGATCTTTCAAAAGCCTGACCAGCGCGGTTCTGATCCCTGCGGTCCGCTCTGCCATGGCAACATAGGTCTCTTTCCGGTCAAGACCCTTCCCCGTTTCCAGGGCAACGAGTTCGGCAACGGACCGTGCAATCGGATGCGCACCCCGGTGCCCGATGAAGTAAATGATCGATCCGCCATGTATCGCCACCCGTTCCGCGTCAAAAACCTCCATATCGTAGAGACCAAACAGTGCCGCCATTGCCCGTACGGAAAGATAGGAGTAGTGCTCGTGATACACCGTGTCAAACTCGTTTTTTTCCACGAAATCGATGAGATACGGCGCCTCAATGGCAACCGCTCCATCTGCCGCAAGCAGATGCTTGAGCCCCTTCACGAAATCATGAATCTCGGGCACGTGAGCAAACACGTGCCTGCCTAATATCACATCTGGGGCGCCGTAACGTTTTCTGATGCCGCCGGCCGTTTCCTGATTGAAGAAATCGTTTACCGTTTCTATCCCTGCTGCAACAGCTACTTTGGCAATGTTGGCGGCAGGCTCCACCCCGAGTGTTTTAACGCCTGTTTTCTGAAAATAGGTGAGCACCGTTCCATCGTTGCTCGCGATCTCAACGACTCGTGAGTCCTTGGTTAATCCGAAGCGCTTCTTGAAACTCTCGGCCAAATAGGCCGCGTGTTTGTGCACCAGATCGGAGGTTGAGGAAAAATAGATATAGTCCTTGAACAAGGCGTCAGGCGAGACGACATGACCGATCTGAACAAGTCCGCACTGTTCGCAGAAATGGACATCAAGCGGATACACGGGCTCGTTGGCTGATTTCAGCTCCTCGGCAGTCAGGAAGCTGTTTGCGAGCGCCATAGTGCCGAGCTCGAGGAACTTGAAGATGTTCTTGTTGCCGCAGAATCTGCAATCCATGATAACGCTGCCTTTCATCCTGCCGCGGCTGCGGACAGGTCCTTTTCATATTCCGCGATCTGTCGGTGGGTGATCTCGAGTGTTGAGGCGGGTGATTGTGCGGCATGCGTCCAGGCAACAATGCTCGCGAGCGCCCGGTCGAGGTTCCAGCGCGGACGCCAGCCGAGTCCGGTCCTGGCCTTGGAGCAATCCAGCTTCAAAAAACCGGCCTCATGGGGATGCGAACCGGCATCGATCGTGTAGGATGCGCCGTTGCCCCATTTTGCACACAAGTTCCTGGCGATCCATTCGACTGATCTCGCGTCCCCATCGTCAGGGCCGAAATTCCATGCTCCGGAATATCGAGGCCCGTCCTGATGCAGTCGTTCCGCGAGCATCAGGTAACCACACAAGGGGTCGAGCACATGCTGCCAGGGCCGAATCGCATGCGGATTTCTGATCACAACGGTTTCCCGTTTCCCAAAAGCCCGGATGAAATCCGGGATCAGCCGGTCCGTTGCCCAGTCCCCGCCGCCGATGACATTGCCTGCCCGCGCTGATGCCAAACCGACGCCATGCCCCGCGTGCTCCCTGGGGTTGAAATACGAACTGCGGTACGCCGCGGTCACCAGCTCCGAACATGCTTTGCTGTTAGAATACGGATCATAGCCTCCGAGCGGCTCATTCTCCCGGTAGCCCCAAACCCACTCATGGTTCTCATAACACTTATCCGTGGTCACGTTGATCACGGACCTGACCGTTTTTGTGTGGCGCACCGCTTCAAGAAAATTCACCGTGCCCATGACATTGGTATCATACGTTTCGACCGGTAACTTGTATGAATCCCGCACCAGGGGTTGAGCGGCGAGGTGAAAGGCAACCTCGGCCCTCGATGCCAGCAGAGCATGTCGCAGTGCCTCTCCGTCGCGCACATCAGCGATCGTCGAACGGACTAGTGAATCGATCTTGCAGAGTCGAAAGAGGCTGGGGTCGGTCGGAGGGTCAAGAGCATAGCCATAGACATCCGCACCAAGGGCATGCAGCCACAAACAGAGCCACGAACCCTTGAACCCGGTATGGCCGGTGATAAAAACACGCCTATTTTTCCAGAATGCTTCGTTCATACTCTCATGTGCCGCATCATGCCTTCCGTCGAACTTATTTCCATACCTTCCATGGAGCTTTGCCGGACTTCCAAAGTTCTTCAAGATGGCTTTTGTCCCGAAGCGTATCCATGGGTTGCCAGTATCCTTTGTGGTTGAATGCGGTCAATTGGCCGTCGCGGGCGAGCGACTCGAGGGGTTCGCGCTCCCAGACGGTCTCATCTGCGGCAATACGATCGATTACCTCCGGCTCCACAACGAAGAATCCGCCGTTGATCCAGGACCCGTCCCCTTTCGGCTTTTCCTGAAAGGATGCAACGGTGTTATCTTCCGCAAGGTTAAGCGCGCCGAACCGGCCGGACGGCTGGACAGCCGTGACCGTCGCAAGCTTTTTATGTTGCTGGTGATGACTGACCAGGGACGTAATGTCCACATCGCTCACGCCATCGCCATAGGTCAGCAGAAAGGTTTCATTCCCGATGTATGAACTGATCCGCTTGATCCTTCCGCCGGTCATGGTGTTTTGGCCCGTATCCACCAGGGTGATCTTCCAGGGTTCTGCCTTTGACTCGTGTATCTCCATGGCGTTCTTCTGCAAATCAATCGTAACGTCTGACTGATGCAGAAAATAGTTCGCGAAGTATTCCTTGATCACATAGCCCTTGTAGCCGAGACAGATCACAAAGTCGTTGAATCCATGTTTGGAATAGATCTTCATGATGTGCCACAAGATAGGTTTGCCGCCGATTTCGATCATGGGTTTTGGTTTCAGGTCCGTTTCTTCGCTCAAACGGGTCCCCAAGCCCCCTGCAAGCAGAACGACTTTCATTGCTTCACACTCCTGTAAAACTCGAACGTTTGCCGAATCCCTGTATTCAGGTCAATGCCTGCTTTCCACCCAAGGTTTCCAAGACGCGAGACATCAAGCACTTTCTTCGGGGTCCCGTCGGGTTTGGTGCGGTCGTATTCAATCGTGCCTTGATAGTCGACGATGTCCTTGATCAAAGCCGCAAGGTCTTTTATCCGAATGTCCCTGCCGGTCCCGACATTGATAAACTCGCCAATTTCCTGATATCCATATCGTTCCATGAGAAATACACAGGCATCGGCGAGATCGTCCGCATGAAGGAACTCGCGAAACGGTTCCCCGCTGCCCCAAATGGCCACCGACGCGGCACTCCGCTGCTTGGCCTCAACGAATTTTCTGAGCAGCGCCGGCACGACATGTGAAGTTGCAAGATCGTAATTATCTCCCGGACCATAGACATTGGTAGGCATGACAGAGATGAAGTTCGTTCCGTACTGCTCGTTGTAATACCTGCACATCTTGATCGCTGCGATCTTCGCTACTGCATAAGGTTCGTTCGTGGGTTCGAGCTGGCCGGTCAGCAGGAACTCCTCTTTCATGGGCTGGGGGGAGAATTTGGGATAGATGCACGATGAGCCGAGGTTGAGCAGTTTCTTGACGCCGGACCGGCGGGATGCCTCAATGACGTTTGCGGCTATCATGATATTCGTGTAGATGAATTCCGCGGGATAGGTGCTGTTCGCAAGAATGCCGCCAACCTTAGCAGCGGCAAGAAACACGTAGTCAGGCTTTTCCTGCTGGAAAAAAGCTTCCACATCGGCTTGTCGTCGAAGATCCAGTTCCGCGCTCGTCCGCACAAGCAACTGAGAATACCCCCGCTTCTGCAAGGTACGAAGAAGGGCGGAGCCGACCAATCCGCGATGACCGGCGACATAGATTTTTGCAGCCTTATCCATCAGCCCGTTTTTCCCGCTCCGCTGCTTTCAGGTCAGCATCCACCATCATGGCGATCAACGCATTAAAATCGGTTTTCGGATTCCATCCAAGCTTGGTGCGGGCCTTGGTGGCGTCGCCCAGCAAGAGGTCCACTTCCGTGGGACGAAAATACTTCGGATCGATTTCGATCACGACGTTCCCCGTCTTCCGGTCGATCCCCTTCTCGTGAACGCCCTTCCCCTGCCATTCCAGGGGAATATCGAGCCGGGCAAAGACCTTTTCCGCGAACTCCCGCACGGAATGCGTCTCTCCGGTCGCTATCACGTAATCATCGGGCTCGGGCTGCTGGAGCATGGTCCACATCAGCTCCACATAATCTCCGGCGAACCCCCAGTCACGCTTTGCGTCGATATTCCCAAGGTACAGGCAGGACTGCATGCCCAGTTTGATCCGGACCGCGGCACGCGTTATTTTCCGGGTGACAAACGTCTCGCCCCGGCGGGGGGACTCGTGATTGAACAGGATCCCGTTGCAGGCGAACATATCGTAACTTTCACGATAGTTGACCGTAATGTAATAGGAATACGCCTTGGCACAGGCGTAGGGCGAACGGGGATAAAACGGCGTGGTCTCTCGCTGGGGGGTTTCTGCTACTTTGCCGAATAATTCAGAGGACGATGCCTGATAGAACTTTGTGTTCACCCCGGTCTCGCGGATCCCTTCAAGGAGCCTTACGGTCCCCAGAGCAACCACCTCGCCGGTGTATTCCGGCACATCGAACGAAACCCTGACGTGGCTTTGTGCCGCAAGATTATAGATCTCGTCCGGCCGGACGTCGCGAAGGATTTTATTCAGGGAGCTTGCGTCGTTCAGATCTCCATAGTGGAGGCGCAGGCGAACACCCGATTCATGGGGGTCCTGGTAAATATGATCGATCCTTCCGGTATTAAACGATGACGAACGTCGAATAAGGCCATGGACCTCATATCCTTTTGACAGGAGGAGTTCTGAAAGATATGAGCCGTCCTGGCCCGTTATGCCGGTGATGAGTGCGCGTTTCACGTTGTTCCCTCTTTTCTTGATCGTGCAGGGTATGGAACGGCGTAACTATAACATTTCCCTCTTTGATGTGTCAATATGTAAAGGCCCTGCAGGCCTTGTCTGGTGGTGTCGAACGCAAACAGCGATGATAAATATGAACGAATATCGCAGAATCTGGATGCTCAGAAGAGAATCCGTGAGCCCTGCAATCATAAAATGGATGGTCACCGCTAATGCGGTAATACCGAACAGCGAAAGACGAAGCCGGGTCACAAAAAGTCCGTTCGCAACCCGGAGAATCCTGATGAAATAGAAAACCAGTGCGGCAAATCCAAGAAGACCATTCGTGGCCAGAGCGTACAAATACATACTATGGGGTTGGTTATATTCAAGCAGATGGCTGGGGTAATCACCCGCAGCAACGTAGGATCGCAGCATGCGCATATAGTCTCCGGTGCCTGCACCAACAAGCGGATTGGAAAGGAACATGGAAAACGCCGCTTTCCACATCAGGAACCGGTCTCCAATGGAGGTCCCGACTGATTCCGATGAAAATTGTCTCACCTCGTTGATCGCCAGGCTTACCCGTTCATGAATGATCGGATTAAATACATACAGCAGCATGCTGACACCGATGAGAGATGCAAGCGTCGCGAACAAGACCCTTTTTCTTTTGATCAGGATGAACGCAAGTGCAGTGGAGGTCACGACCATGCCGAGCCACGCTGTCCGGGAGGTTGAAAGAACGATACACACGATTCCCAGAAGTATGAAGGATCCCAACAGTAACCGCGTCCGCCGGACCATTCCTTGAGGTGAATAGAACATCAACGCACCGGCGATATACATTGCCATGGCGTTCATATTCGCGAACCAAATATGATGCACTTTAATAGGCGCCAGCGGGAGCGTATATTGTTTCGTTCCGATGATACCCAGAAAGGTCATGATGCCGATCGCATCGAGGACCGCCATGCCCAGGATGAACGAGATCAGAAGCTTTTCGGAAATCCTGTAGTCCTCATCTTCATTTTCCGCGGACTGAAGCAATACGGCAACCGTGACGTAGATGAGAAGAAGGTCCGATAACTTATGAATGAGCGTCAACCCTGTAGACAGATTTTCTGTGAATACCAGACCTGCAACCGCGGTGAGAACGATCAGGAACGCAGGAAGCAGGACCGGCTGCCTGAGGTGTTTGAATATGGTTGTTCTGAAATCCGGATATTTGATGACGCAGAACACGGTGCCCAGTACAACCAGAAGCAGGGCCACCGTGCTGACGCTTTTGGAAAGCGGCAGGCTGAAACTGAAGAGGAAAAGACCGTTGATGAGGTAGCGATAATAGCGTTCGGGGAGCATATTCATGTCTTTCCGGCTCCTGAGCCCGAGCTGACGCCGCATCTGTTGTAGAGCGCAACAAGCCTTTCACCGAACCGTGACAGCGTGAACTCTTCTTCAGCTGTTTTTTTGCACGCGTCGGAAAGCGCCTGATAGCGAACCGGATCCCGATGAAGCCTGAGCAGCTCCTCTGCAAGAATGTCCACGCCTTCTTCTGGTCGATAAAGAAAGCCCGATCCGTATTCATCCACCAGCTCAGCGCCGCCTTCACCTTCCCTCGCGATAATAGGTGTGCCTGCGGCCATTCCTTCCATCAGCACGACACCCAGCGCCTCGTGGTCGGAGGGAAGCGTCGAAAAATGACTAAGGGATAATATCTCAGGTAGATCGGCTGTCCATCCGGTAAAACAGACATTATCCCTTATCTCCAGCTCCGCAATCCGGCGGAGAAGCGTCTCATAGTACTCCCCTTTCAGGGGATCGCCGATAATGATCAAGAGAGGGTTTTCTCCGCGTTTTTTGCATGCAACCATAAGCTCAAGAGATGCCAGGTGTGCCTTTCTCGGCAAGAGGTTTGAAACATGACAAAAGATGATGCTGAAGTTGTCAGTCTTAAGCTGGCGCTTCCAGAAGGACTGTCTTTCTTTATCCGGGTGTGTAAACCTCTGCACATCAATGCCGGGTCTGATCACCGATATTCTTGCGGACCAGATCGTTTTACTATCCAGCAGGATTTGCTGCTTTTTCGAAAGGACGACAACATCTTTCATAATGCGGTACCCATGATGGCAACGAAGTGTCATCATCGTGCTGACCATTGGCCGGCGGGTCAAACGACAAAGCAACATACCGACATAGTCCGCCCGGTCAAGCGTCGTGTGAATGATATCGACCCCGGAATCCTTAATCAATTTCTTTAAAAAGAAAATGTCCGAGATCTTCCGCCAGGAAATCCCATGATAGGGAATGCCCATGGCACGAACCGAATCCGACACATACCCATCCGTTGCGCACCCGATGACCGTAATCCGGTGCCCCATGCCGTGCAGAACCGCAACCTGGTCCAGAAATATTCTCTGGGCTCCATAGCGGTCGTTCTTGGAGATCATTTGCAGGATATGCATACCGTAGTGTTCTTCTTTTTCCTGACCTGTAAATAATTCGTATTTCGTTATTTCCGAAAACGTTGAAGCCGGTTTTGAAGTTCGTACAGCTTGAGGTATTTCATGAACACTGCATGGGACTCCATGATCGAGATCGTGAAGCCCGGAATGCCGTCAAGAATGCCGAGTCGCACGAAATAGCGGTACAGGAACGCATACACCGGTCGCAGCGTAACGTCGATCATGCGTGCCCGTTTATTGTTTTGAAAATGGGCTTCTGCGGTAAGCGACGAATACGTGTTCTTGGTGGCGGCAAAATGAGCGATGTCCCGGTAGATATAATGCAGAATGTCGTGCCGCAGTTTCTTTTTTCGCCCTTTGACCTTCACTTCATCATGCGGCGCATAGCCGCCCCACGCGCAGCGGTCCTTGCGGAACAGGCGGATCTTATAATCAGGATACCAGGCGGAATGATCAATCCATTGCTGCATGAAGAAATGCTTCCGCGGCATTTCATAGGCATCGCAGACGCTCTTTTCAAGATCAAGAGCGAGGATCTCGTCCCGGAGTTCGGGGGATACACGCTCGTCGGCATCCATATGCAAAACCCATAGATTCGTCGTTTTGTCGGTGGCGAACTGGCTCTGCCGGATGTGTCCCAGCCACGGCTGGATGATGATTCTATCCGTGAACTCTTGGGAAATCGCAACGGTCCTGTCCGTGCTTTGCGAGTCGACAACCACGATCTCATCGGCCCAGGCAACGCTCTCCAGGCACTCCCTGATGTTCTGCTCCTCGTTGAAGGTGCGTACGGTCACGGAGATTTTTGTTTTGGCAGTCAGCATACGTCGTTCCTTATCGAGCCGCCGGCCGGGTTGCGGGTCTCCGCAGCAACAGCCATGCATGCCTCGAATACTTCATCCACGGTGATGGCCTCAACACAGGCAGGCCGCATGCGCTCAGAAGGAGCGCATTCCGTGAAAAATTTCTGGCGACAGGGTGAACAGGGAAAACCTTTATATATGACCCGGGCACGTTCGCTCCAGGGCCCGAACTTGACTGGTGATTGCGGTCCGAACAACGCCACCAGGGGAATGCCCGCTGCCGCCGCAATATGCATGAGACCGCTGTCGTTGCCGACCATGAAAGAACATCTTCTGAGCAGAGCAAGCGTTTCCCGCAACGTGCATCGCCCGACCAGATCAACAGCGGTTTCGGCGAACTGAGGCTTGATCGCTTCAAATATTTTTCTGTCGCTTCCGCCGCCCAACACGATCAAGCGAAATCCGCCCTCGTTTGATAATCGCTGAGCGAGCGCGGCATAATTTTCCAGAGGCCAGCCGCGTTGAGAAACAGCTGAAAACGGGTGAATTGCCGCGATCCGACGGGCAGCATCGATGCCCGATGCAAGAAGAAGCGCTCCCGCCCGTTGTTCCTCTTCCGGGGTCGACCAGAGTTCAAGATAATCATCCCGGACCTTGACCCCGTCCGCCCGCAGTACATCCAGATAATTCTCAACTTCATGCTGATCATGGCGATAGGCAACTTTCTTCGTAAGAAGAAATCCCCGGCCCTCGGTCGCGAAACCTATCCTCTCCGGGGCGTTGCTCAGCACCGCGATAAGAGCGCTCGACAGCGAACGTTTCAGCACATACACTTTGTCGAACTGCCGGTTCCTCAGGGAACGGATAAAATCGAGCTTTGCCTTGAACGTACGATGCGTACCCCTGCTATCTGCATGTATGGTCACCGGGTCCCATTCGATCAATTCATCAACATAGGGGATCCCCCGGACGATCTCCGCTGAACCCGGCGCGACCACCCAGGCAATATATGCGTCCGGCGCTTCCCGCCGCAAATTGCGCAAAAACGGGACGGTCAGGACCGTATCGCCGATGAAACGGTAGCGCAGAACGAGGATACGTTTCGGAGCCGTGCTCATTACTTTTCCGCTTGATCGTGTTGTATGATCCATGCAGCCGCCTCGACAATGTCATGGGCAATAAAATCCGGTTCGGCCAGATGGGACGGCCTTACATTCCCCGGGTCGTCGGGTGCATAGCCGCTCATGACCAGTACGGCGCGCGCACCCGCGCGGCGTGCAACCTCCACATCCACCCATTTATCGCCAACCATGTACGATCGTGACACATCGATACCAAGATCGCGGGCCGCGCCAATGATCAGTCCCGGCTCGGGTTTTCGACAGGCACAGGCCATCGTATACAACGACGCTCCGGCCGTGGGATGGTGCGGACAGAAGTAGACACCGTCAAGCCGCGCTCCGTACGTGCGAAGCATTTCTTCAAGTCGATCATGGGCCTCATGCACAAGCGATTCGGTGAAATAGCCCCTGGCCACGCCCGACTGGTTCGTGATCAGGACGACTTTGAACCCCGCTTTGTTCAACTGCTCGATGGCCGTTCCCGCGCCCGGTATCAGACGCAGCTGTTCAAGGTCCCGGAGATACCCGACCTCCTCCGTGACCGTGCCGTCGCGGTCGAGAAATACCGCTTTGTTCATCCGCCCGCTGTCAGAAGTTTTTCCCATGCATCATGCTCCACGATTTGCAATTCAAGCCTCAGCGCCCAGACCCCTTCGTTCGGCGCTGTTTTAAGCCGTATGGCGTCCTTTTCGGTGGTCACGATCATACTGACACGGCTGTCGGCCGCTTGTTGGAATATATGCGCAAGATCGGTTTTCTGATACTCGTGATGGTCGGGGAACACGATCTCGCTCCGGATCTCCGCGCCAAGGGACCGCAGCATCCCGAGAAATGATGCGGGCCGGGCTATGCCGGAGAAGGCCGCTACCGCTGTGCCCCGCAGCGCGGAAAGCGGCTTCAGATCGTTGCTCCGTATATCGATTAAATCAGCGGGGACCATCTTTGAGGTAAAGATCGGCGCTGTGCAGTGTTTCCTGATCCGTGCCGTAAGCCCGGTAAGATCGACTGCGTGATCGGCCCGTGTAATAAGAACGATATCCGCGCGTTTCAGCGCGGAAACAGGCTCCCTCAGGATCCCGGCAGGAAACAGTCTTTCCTGTTTTCCAAACGGGTCAGCGGCGTCAATGAGCACAATATCGATATCGCGCCTGAGCCGAAGATGCTGGAATCCGTCGTCCAGAATGACGATATTCGGATTAAACTTCCTGAGTGCGAGAAGCCCAGCCCGGCACCGGTCACTGCCCGCAACAACGGGAACCGTGGATAGTTTCGTCGCGATCAGAACCGGTTCGTCGCCGCCCGAACGGGAGTCCACCAGCACCGTGCTGCCGTCGGAGACAATGATGATCTCCGACTCATTGTTTCTTCCGTATCCGCGGCTGAGGACAACGGGACACCCATGGTGCTTCAGGAACATCCCGGCGATATCGATGACGACCGGTGTTTTACCGGTCCCCCCCAGGGTCAGGTTGCCGACGGATATGACCCTGACCGGAAGTTTCCTTGATCGAGCCATGCCGATCGAGAACAGAACGCGCCGCAGGCGGACCAGCCCGCCATACAAAAACGACACGGGGACAAGGAAGGCCATAAGCCAGAATGACGTCCGTCTTCCATAGAGAATGTCCTCGATATACGTTTTAGGTGTCACCAATAAACCTGCTGATCGCGTCAACGGTCCGCTGCGTTGCACCGGAGTTCGCCTGGATTACCGTGAATGCCCGGTCTCCCATGCGTTGTGCGAACGTGCTGTCGGACAATAAGCTTTCCATCTTCAGGTAAAGTTCGTCCTTGTCCTTTACCATGATCCCGCCGCCCGCCGACACAAGGGCCTCGGAGATTTCCTTGAAATTAAACATGTATCTGCTGAACACCACGGGTTTCTTCATCACCGCCGGTTCGAGAAGATTATGCCCACCAACCTTCACCAGGCTCCCGCCGACAAACGCGATGTCGCATATGCTGTAGAAGGACCGTAACTCGCCGATGGTGTCAAGCAGCAGGATGTCCTTAACCTGACCACGGATGTTCGACCGCCTCTGACATTCATACCCTGCTCTGTTGATGAGCCCCGCCACTTCATCGAAGCGTTCCGGATGACGGGGTGCGATGATCAACACCAGGCCGCGATACTTCTCCCGCAGCCGTGAAAAGATCTCGATCAGGGCCGACTCTTCGCCGCGGTGCGTGCTTCCCGCGGTGATGACCTTCCTTCCGGCCGCAATGGCAACCGGGCTCTTCTGAACAGGCGGTATCTTGAGATCGAATTTCAGGTTGCCCGTGACGATCACCGCTTCGGTCCGTGCGCCGATCTCACAGATCCTCAATGCATCGGCCTCTGACTGCATGCAAAACAGGCTGGCGTTCGCAAATACGTCGGCGAAAAATCGTTTGAGTTTAAGATAGTTGTGGTATGAATTGGGAGATATTCTGCCGTTGACCACGGCGGACGGTGTGCCGATCGTTTTCAGTTCGCGGAAGAAATTGGGCCATAGCTCGGTTTCCGCCACCAGCACAAGCGCGGGATTGATCTTTCTGATCACCGAACGCACGACCCAGGGATAATCAAAGGGGAAATAAAATACCGCATCAACCTCGGGCACGCGCTGGCGGGCCGTATTGTTGCCCGTTACCGTGACGGTCGAGAGAATCAGCTTGCTGCGGGGGTACCGTTTCCGGAGCTCACGAATAAGAGGATGCGCAGCCATGACCTCGCCCACGGAAACTGCGTGCACCCATATCGGCCGCGATCCGCGAATTGTCGTCAATAACGATTCAGGAAGCATACCCAGTTTCTGGAGCAAACCTCCGCGATATTTCGGAATGGTGATCAGTTTGAAAATGATATAGGGAGACAGCAGTATCGTTGCCAGCACCAGTATCGTGTTATAGAGGAAATACATGCCTGCGACCTTTCCTTGATCGACTTATTGTTTGAAATAGTTGTCCGCCAGTTCGGTCGTTCTGATCAGGGCGGACTGCAATTCGAGCTGTTTGGATTCAAGCTCTTCTGAAGAGATCCCCTGAACAAGGATCGGCTCACCGTAGGCAATCACACCCCGGGTAAACGGCACAGGAAGCAAATACTTGTCCCATATTTTTTCAAGCACCCAGTACTTCTTTGCGCTTGTTGCCACCGGGACTATGGGCTTGTTTAATTTCCCGGCCAGGTAGGTAACACCCTGTTTGACTTCATAGATCGGCCCACGCGGTCCATCAACAGCAAGGGCTATGCTTTTTCCGCTCCGTAAACCGTCGACCAGTCCCAAAAGCGCCCGAGCTCCCTTGCGTTTGCTCGAGCCACGCACTACTTCGAAACCGTTTTTATTCAGAATCCTTGTCTGAATCTCTCCATCACGGCTTTCACTCGAGGGTATAACCACTCCGGTGTTTCTATAGTTATGCAGCAGTAGCAATTGCCTGCCATGCCAGAAAGCATACACGACATTTGCCCCTCCTGCGAGCAGGCGGTCAGGAATGTCGCGGTTAACATAGGTTATCCGAATGGTACGACACCACAGGGTGATAAAATAATATCCGATGAATGACAAGATCCTGGCACGCAGCATCTCCTTATCCTTTCACCTGCGGTTCTTCACGAAATTGCTGCAGATAAAGATTCTTGTACTCGCCGTCCCTGACGAGAAGTTCATCATGTCTTCCCTGCTCAACGATCCTTCCACCTTTGAGCACGATGATCCGGTCGGCATTCATGATGGTTGAAAGCCGGTGTGCAATGACGAAGGACGTGCGGCCCTGCATCAATCGCTCCAAGGCATGCTGCACCTCTTTTTCCGATTGCGTATCGAGTGACGACGTTGCTTCGTCCAGGATCAGGATGGGCGCGTCTTTTAAAAGCGCGCGAGCGATAGCAATACGCTGCCGCTGGCCTCCTGACAGCTTCACCCCTGATTCGCCGATGATGGAGTCGTACCCCAGGGGAAGCGCGCGGATAAAATCATCGGCAAATGCCGCCTTTGCAGCGCTCACAATGTCTTCAAATGACCGGGAGGTGTTTCCGTAGGCGATATTGTTCTTTACGGAATCATTAAACAGTATGGTCTGCTGGGTGACCATGGCGGTCAGGGACCGGAGAGAACCGATCGATATGTCCCGCAGGTCATGTCCATCAATAAGGATGGCCCCTTCCGATACATCGTAGAACCGGGGAACAAGATTTACCAGCGTTGTTTTTCCGCCTCCGCTGGTACCGACGATCGCAATGGTCTCGCCTGCGGCAACCTTGAGGTCGATCCCCTTCAGGACCATCTCATCGTCATATTTGAACTTTACGTCAAGGAATTCGATCTTCTTGAACTGTCGGGGAATGGCGACTGCACCGCTTTTATCCTTGATCTCCGGTTGCGTGTCGAGCACGTCGAAAATACGCCTGGCCGCTGCAATTCCGTCCTGCACGATATTATTGACCCCGTTCATTTCCTTGATGGGCCTGAAGAAAAAAACCAGCGCGGTCATGAATGAAAAGAATTCGCCGACCGTCATGATCTGCCACACGATGATCGCATACAGGGCATACAGGATGACAAACGCCGTGCCCGTCATGGAAATGATCTCCATGACCGGATGCGACAAAGCGCTTGTCTTGATGGAGCGCATGAGGGTATTGAAAAGGTTTTTATTGATGTTGGAGAAGCGCTTGCATTCGTAGGCTTCCATGCCAAAGGCCTTGACGATCCTCACCCCCGAAATGGTTTCGTGGAGGTGTGTCGTGAGCTCTCCGGTCTGTTCCTGCATTAAGGTGCTCGCCTGCCGGAACCGTTTGCTGAATTTCGAAAAAGCGATACCGGTGACCGGGACGACGATGATGGCAAACAGCGCCAGTTTCCAGTTGAGATAGAAAATATAGCCGATCAGCGCAACGATGGTCAATACGCCCTGCGCAAGTCCGGAGGGTGCGCGGGTGATGGCGCCCTGGACCAGATTGACGTCATTGACGATGCGCGACATGATAACGCCGGTCGGTGTCCGGGTAAAGTAGGAAAAGGACAGGCCCTGAATATGGGAATACAGTTCATCGCGAATGTCGTTCACGACCTTCTGTCCCACGTATCCCATGAAATAATCCCGCGCGTACCAGGCCGCACCCTTCAGAAGCGTGATGATGATCAGTGCAGGAGGTATCAGAAGTCCGAGCTTCATGTCCCTGCCCATGATCACCTTGTCGAGGATCGGCTTCACCAGATACGCCTGGGCGGCGATCATGCCGCTCGTCAGCAACATGAAAAAGAGCGCCCACACGAGCCGTCCCTGGTAGGGTTTCAGATATACAAGTAGTCTTTTATAGATGTCCATAGGCGATGACGTTACGCTGCCGTGCGCAGAATTTCCAGAACGATCGCTGCGGCCCTTGTTGATGCTCCGGAATCTCCGAGTTTTGACCGTATCTGCAGGAGATTTTCCGTGGTTCGTTGATACAGCGCCTGATCAGTCAGGAATCCGGAAACTGCGGACGCTATGTTCTCCGGCCGCACATCCTGCTGGATCAGCTCGGGGACCACACGTTTTCCGGCAACGATATTTACGAGTCCGACATTCTCGATGTCCACCAGCAGTCTGCCGATCCGATACGACAGACCCGATATCCGGTAAACAATGACCATGGGAACGGCCATGAGCCCTGTTTCAAGGGTTGCCGTGCCTGATGCAACAATGGCCGCATCGGAAGCACGAAGCGCATCGTACACCCTGCTGTCCACAATGCGGACCTGGATGCCGCTCTCGTCAACATACTTCCTGATAAAAGTCTCACTGAGTGTCGGCGCAACCGGGAGAACGAACTGCAGGTCCGGAAATTGTTTGCCCAGCAAACGTGCCGCCGCAAGCATGTCCGGCAGAAGTCCCGTAATCTCCTTGGTCCTGCTTCCGGGCAGAAGTGCGATGGTCCGTCTGTCAGGGTCAAGTCCGAAGAGTTTCCGTGCGTCCGTTCGGGAATATTCAGATCGAACAATGTCCGTAAGGGGGTGTCCTACAAACCGGACGTCGACGCCCGCCTCTGCATAGAGCGGCACCTCAAAAGGAAAAACCACGATCATTGCCTTCACGAGACCGGCGATCGTTTTTATCCTCCCCTTCCGCCAGGCCCATACCTGCGGACTTATATAATACAGCACCGGAATGCCAAGTTTCCTTGCGGCTTTGCCGAGCAGAATATTGAAATCCGGAAAATCGATCAGAACCAGGAGGTCGGGATGTTCATCCTTCATGTACTCTTTAAGCCGGGCATGAACGCGGCAGATGGCGGGCAAATGCGTCAACACCTCGGTGGCGCCGACAACGGAGATCTCCGATGCGTCCGCCAGCAGCTGGACTCCCGCCGCCTCCATACGCCTGCTGCCGACCCCGTGAAAGCTGGTCCCGGGGTCCTGTTTCCTGATCTCACGAACCAGATTGGATCCGTGAAGATCTCCCGATGCTTCCCCGGCAATGATCATGATCTTTTTCATGGCATGCGGTTACAAGGCTTTGGTTACAGCATCGGCAACCTGCCTGATCTGCGATTCGCTCAGTTCGGGATACATGGGCAGGGAAAGGACCTCAGCCGCGGCCTGTTCCGCCATGGGCAGAGATCCCGGCTTCATGCCCAGGTCTTTATAGGCGATCTGAAGATGCAGAGGCACGGGATAGTAAATCATACAGGACACCTTTTCCGCATCAAGCACCTGTTTCACCTTGTCACGGTTCTTCAGCCTGATGGTATACTGGTGATACACATGCTTCACGTTGGTCAGCTCATGAGGAGTGCTGATCCCGGGGTTTGCGAGATACGTATTGTACAACATCGCATTCTGATGTCGCTGAGCATTATATTCTTCTATATGTTTAAACTTTACCTGCAGTATCGCTGCCTGCATTTCATCGAGCCTGCTGTTGAACCCCACCTCTTCGTGGTAATAACGCACCCTGCTTCCGTGATTGCGGAGGCTCCGTGCGTGCGCAGCAAGATCATCGTCATGGGTGATCAGCATACCTCCGTCGCCGTAGGCGCCGAGATTTTTACTCGGGAAAAAACTGAAACAGCCGAAATCCCCGAAGGAACCGGTTTTTTTGCCCTGATACTCGGCGCCAAAGGACTGCGCACAATCCTCTATGACCCTGAGCTTGTGTTTTCGGGCGATCTGCATCAGAAGGTCCATCTCAACAGGCTGTCCGTATAAATGAACCGGAATTATCGCTTTCGTCTTCGCCGTAATAGCCGCTTCCAGTTTGGAAATATCCATATTGAAGGTGTCCGGCCTTATATCCACGAACACGGGCACGGCGTTCAGATAGGAGATCGCCTCTGCTGTTGCAATAAACGTGAAGGGAGACGTGATCACCTCGTCGCCTGCTGTGATGCCTGCTGCACGAAGCGCAAGATGCAGGGCGTCCGTTCCGGATGCGACAGCCACGGCATGCTTCACCCCGTGGTATGCGGCGATCTTCTCTTCGAGCTCCTTGCAATGGGGACCGAGAATAAAGTTCGTGCTTCGGATAACGCCCAGAACCGCGGCGTCTATTTCGTCCTTGATGGATTCATACTGGATTTTGAGATCAACCATGGGTACTGACATGATAATGGGAGCTCCTCTCTTTTCTACAACTAAGCAACAGGGATAAAACTGCTGTCTCTGCGCCCTATACATGCTGATATTTGCTGCGCAAGTGCCAGTGCCCGCCTGCCCTCCATGCCGGATACTGCCGGCGGCAAACCCAGTTGCACGCTCCGGAGAAATGCCTTGATCTCCTCATTCAGGGTATCCCGACGCTCGGTGGAAATGTCCCGGGTAACCAGCTCGGGCACCGAAGCACTTCCCCGCTCCGAAATCACGGCTTTCTGCGTTTGATAATCCGATGAGTAAACACCGGCATTGTCAAAGATGCGAAGAGTGCGTTTTTTCTCATCGGACACCCTGCTGGCCGTAACATCGGCGATGCAGCCGTTCTGGAATACGATCCGTGCCGACGCCAGATCGATCTCTTGTGTAATGACGGTCGCACCCGCTGCGCTCACTTCTTTTGGATCGGAACCAGCGAGGTGCAGGACCATGTCAAGGTCATGGATCATAAGATCGAGGATCACGTTCACATCCGTGCACCTGAGGGTGAACGGCGCTGATCGTTCCGCAACCATATACCGGGGGGCCTTCAGGCGGTCCTTGATCGCGGTGACTGCGGGATTATATCGTTCGATAAGGCCAACCTGCAGAACAAGCCCTTTTTTGTTCGCCAGGCCGATAAGTTCATCCGCCTGTTCCAGGGTCACGGTGATCGGCTTCTCAAGCAGGATATGTATCCCCTGTTCCAGAAACTGCTTCGCAACATTGTGATGCAACGCGGTCGGTACGACGATGCTGACCGCATCAACTTTTCCGAACAACTCCTCGGGAGTTGAGAAGGCACGAGTATTCAGTTTTTTAGCGATCTGTTCGGCCCGTGCAAGGTCGGCGTCCACCACCCCGACCAGATCAGCCTCGGATAATGCAGCATATTTTTCCGCATGAAACTGCCCAAGATAACCGACGCCGATGACGGCGGTCCGTATTTTATGCTGTCCGTTCTTCATGGTTGATCCTGCAGCGCGATGATCGCAATGCCCGCTCGTTCTGCCTCGCGGACCACCTCATCCTGCTCGAAGATAATGGTCTTGCCCGCTTCCACAGCCAGACACACAGCCTTAACCTCCATCATGGTCTGGATGGTCCCCCTGCCGATCGCCGGTAGATCGAATCGGAGGTCCTGGTTCGGTTTGCATACTTTCACCACAACAGCGCCCTTTCCGCAGAGACTGCCGCCACGCCTGATCGCCTCGTCGGTCCCCTCGATCGCCTCGACCGCGAGCACCGCCTGATCTTTGACAACGACCGTCTGTCCGATGTCCAGTTTGCCGATCGCTTTCGCCATCTGCCAGCCGAATTCAATATCTCTCAACTCATCCTTTGACGGCTTCTTCTTCGTCAAGGTACCAAGCGGCGCAAGAAGGTTGTCCAGATACATCGTTGATTCCCGCACCATGATGCCTTCGGACTCAAGATCCTCGGCCACAGCCCGCAGCAGAGAATCGTCCTTCTTATGGATCATCCTGGCAAGCAGGGCCATACCGCGGAGATCGGGCAGGGTATTTCCAAACAGCCGCGTTTTCTTAATGCCGCCGGCCATCAGCACATCGCGCACACCCTGTTCCTTGAAAATGGAGATAAGCTTGCCGAGCTGGCCCACCTTTATCCAGGAGATGCTGTCCACGCATTGCGCCAGTTCCGGCAGGGTCTCGCCTTCGTGAGCAATTGCGATAACTTCCAGTCCCTTTTGCTTTGCCGCGCGGGCAAAAAGAATGGGAAACATGCCGTTGCCGGCTATCAGGCCGATCTTTCCCATCACGCGGTCCGTCTTCCTGCGCGCATCCTCATCTCGTTACTCCGCGTTTTGAGGAGCGAATGAACTCCGCGAGAAGAAGAACTTCCGGGGAGTCGGGAAACTCCTTCAAGACACTGCTTACCGCTTCGTCCTGGGTGAGCCCGGAACGGAATATTATTTTGTATGCTTTTTTAAGATGTGCAATGACCGCGTCGGTGAAGCCCTTGCGCTTCAAACCAACGAGATTCAATCCGTACAGCTGCGCCCGGTTGCCCGCTGCGCTGACATACGGCGGGATGTCCTGGCTCACTGCCGACTGTCCGCCGATAATCGAATACGCGCCGATCTTCACGAACTGATGCACGGCAACGATCCCGCCGAGGATGGCGTGGTCGCCGATGACGATATGGCCGCCGAGCGCCACGGAATTCGCCATGATGATGTTGTTGCCGAGTTTACAGTCATGCGCCACGTGAGAATAGGCCATCAGAAAGTTCCGGTCGCCGATCACGGTCTTCCGGTCTTCTTTCGTCGTTGCACGGTGAATGGTGGCGCTTTCCCTGATGATATTATCATTGCCGATGACCAGGTATGTCTCTTCTCCCTTGTAACCGATGTCCTGCGGCGGCGTGCCTATGGTGGAAAAAGGATAGATCTGATTTCGTTCGCCGATCGTGGTAAAGCCTTCGATCAGCACATGGGACGCGATCTTCGTATCTTTTCCTATAACAACGTGCTCGCCGACAACCGAATAGGGACCGATCTCCACTCCTGCGGAGATCTTCGCATTCGGATGTAGTATGGCTGTCGGATGGATGTTCACTCGATTCTCCTGATAGTGTCCTGTTACTTGTCGACGATCATGGCCATGAGTTCCGCTTCCGCCACCACAGCACCGTCCACGAGCGCCGCTGCTTTAAAGCCCCTGATGGTTGAACGCTGTTTGACCTGCTCCAGTTCAAAACGCACCTGGTCGCCGGGGAGAACGGGTTTGCGGAATTTGGCTTTATCAATGCTCATGAAATAGAGGACCTTGTTCTGCACTTCATTCTCGGGGACCGACTTGAGCGCCAGCACGCCGCCGGTCTGGGCCATGGCCTCCAGAAGCAGGACCCCCGGCATGATGGGATGTCCGGGAAAGTGGCCTTGAAAAAACGGTTCATTGATCGTCACGTTCTTGATCCCGACAATGCGCTTGTTAGCCTCGAATTCCAGGATCCTGTCGATCAACAGGAACGGATAGCGGTGCGGCAGCATCTTCATTATTGCATTGATATCCATCATCTTCCCCTTTCTACGTATGGGATATTTTTTCGGTCAGTTCCTTGACCTGCTTTTCGAGATCCAGAATCTGTCTCCTGAGTTCCGGCAATTTCGGCAGGACCACCTGCACCTTCAGCCAGGTGCGGATCGGCATTGCATTAAACCCGGCTACCACCTGCCCCGATGCGATATCATGCGGAATCACTGATTTGCCGCCGGCCATCACCTTGTCCCCGATGGTCACATGGTCGCCTACGCCGACCTGTCCGCCGAACGCAACATAGTTCCCGAGGGTGCTGCTTCCGGCGATGCCCACCTGCCCGGCGATAAGACAGTGTTCGCCGATCGTGACGTTATGCGCAACATGCACCTGATTATCGAGTTTGGTGCCCATTTTTATGCGCGTGTTGCCGAGCGTGGCCCGGTCGATCGAGCAGTTGGCCCCGATCTCAACATCATCTTCGATTACCACGCCGCCGACCTGCGGAATTTTGTGATGCTGCCCGCCGTCCGTTACGAACCCGAAGCCGTCGCTGCCAAGGACCGTTCCCGAATGGATGATCACCCGCTTGCCGATGGACACCTGATGCCCGACGCCGACCAGCGGAAAGATCACGGTATCATCCCCGATACTGGAATCGTGTCCGATGACCGATCCGGAGTGGATGGTTACCCGATCGCCGATCCGAACGCGGTCCGAGAGCACCGCCAGCGGATGGATGGAACAATCCGCTCCCATCTCGACATCGTTCCCGATGATTGCCCGGTCGCTGACGCCGAGAGGGTGAAACGGCGTACGATGGAACAAGGCAAGCGCGCGTGCGAATGCAAGGCGCGGGTTCTTCACACGGATCAACGGCAGGTCCATATCAGGGGTGTTCAAAGGCACCAGCGCGGCCGAGGCCGCTGATTTCCCCAGGTCGCCGAGATGCTTTGCATCCATGACGAACGTGATAGTCCCTGCCGCAGCCTCATGGACCCCGGCGACACCGATAATTTCGAGGTCGTGGGGATGGGGACCCGATACTTCTGCGCCGAGTTTTTCCGCAAGTTCTTTCAGTTTCATGGCTGCAATCGCTCCGGCCTACTTGGCCTCTGCCTTTTTATCCATTTCAACGATCAGTTTTTCCGTCAGATCGAGGTCATCATCCGCATACAGGACCGAGGGGACTTCGGATTTGGAGAGGATATTGATGGACTTGTTCAGGACCATGGTCGCCTTTTCCTTTTTTGCGATGTCCTTCAGGACAACCACCATCTGCTGGTTGAACTCGTTCGAAAGTTCGTCGTTCTTCTTGCCGATCTCGTTCGTGAACTCATTCCGTTTCTTCTCGAAATCCCGGATCTTCAAGTTGAGCGCGTCCTCTTTTTCCTTGCGCGCCTTTTCGTTCAGCACCGAGGACTGTTTTGTCAGGTCCTCCTGGAGCTTCTGTATCTCATCCGCGTCGATATCCAGGATCTTCTTGCGGCTCTCGAAATACTCCCGCACGGTATTCTGGTATTTCTTGCCGAGCTTGGTTTTGTCAAACACCGACTGCGTATCGACATAGGCGATCTTTGAGCTTGCTGCCATAACGCTTGTTGCAAGCATACTCATTGCTACGAACATCAGAACCATCTTCTTCATCGAAAAACCTCCTTGGGAATAGAGAATACGTTAGCTCTAATTATGCGACAACAGCGAAAACCGTGCCGGAAAAACCCTGACATCCTCGCCAACAACAAACCTTAGAACAAGGCGCCGATCGAGAAATCGAACAGACTCGGCTGGTCCGTAGGCTGCTTGTTGATAATGTATCCCCATTCGAATTTCAGCGGGCCGATCGGAGAAAGCCACCAGATGCCCCACCCGTAGGAGTGGCGCAGCTTGCGGTTTCGGATCAGTTCGTAGTGATCGAAGGCAGTGCCGATATCGTAAAACACCACCGCTTTAAGCCGCGCAGCGGGAACGATCGGAATGGTATATTCGAAATTGTAAATGAGCTCTTTGGTGCCGCCGATGCGGTTCGTGCCCGTAACAACAGGCTGCATGTTTGTATCAAGCGAAAGATTTCCTAACCCATCCTTTTGATACGTTGGCTCTGTTGGTCCCAGCGAACCATATTGGTAGCCACGGACCGTGCCGGTGCCGCCCACATAATACCGCTCGCTCATGGGAAGCGGCTGGTCAATCAGTGATCCTGCGTAACCAATCCTGCCTCTAACCATGAAAACCGTGTCAAGTACCACCGGAAAATACCATGCTGAATCTGCCACTCCTTTTATGAAACTAGGGTTCCCGCCCAGAGGACCACCCGCATATTCAATGAACATGGTATTCCGGGAGCCTTCTTTCGGGTCGAGGTAAAAATCCCTTGAATCCCTGGACAGACTCGCCGTAACCGCACTTGTTGAGATGGTTTTGCCGTAGCTGTCGATCTGTTTCTCGAGCGCGAACGGCGGAGACGCGGTTAAATTTGCCACCTCGGACCGGTCGTAACTGTACCGCAGGGAGGCGGAAACGTATTCAGTAAAGCTTTTGCCCACGGCAAGACCGAATCCATTTGTGCGCAAAGTATAGCCATCATAATCCTGCGTCTGGTTGTAAAGATCAACCTTGCCCCAGATTGGCTTATCAAACAGATACGGCTCCATGAAGCTCAAGCTGTAGATCCGGCGAGTTTTGCCCCATTGCGTCTTGAATTTCAGGACCTGGCCGCGGCCATTCAGGTTCCCCTGCGTGATCTCTCCGATCGCCATCAGCTTGTCCACGGAACTGTATCCCCCGCCGATGCTGAGCGTGCCGGTGAGCTTTTCCTTAACCTTGACGTTCAGATCCATCACCGGTTCAGAAAGCCTCCGCTCCGGAGAAATATCCACGGTTTCGAAATAATTCAGGTTGTTGATCCGTTCGTAGCTGCGCTTCAGCGCCTTCTTGCTGTAGAGTTCGCCCTCATCAAGACGCATCTCGCGCCGGATAACCTTGTCGCGGGTTTTATTGTTGCCCGTGATCCCGATTCTGCCGATGCTGACCTCTCCGCCCTCCTGGATCTCGACCGTAATGGCAACGGATTTTTTTTCCGCATCTATATTGAACAGCGGCACAACATTCGCAAAAGGCCGGGCAATGCTGTCGTAGCGGTCCATGATCCTGCTCACGTCCTGCCGGAGTGTTTCCCTGCTGAATACGTCCCCCGGTTTGAGCCTGAGTTCTTTTGAAAGATCGCTGTCGGAAAGTGTGGAATTCCCCTTCAAAACAAGGGACCCGACCTTGAACTGGTCACCCTCCTTCACGTTGATGCTCACCACGAGCTCATCTTCCATGGTGACCAGGACGGGTTGTTCGGGCTTGACAATGCGCTCCTCGTCGTCGATCCACATGGTTTTCGTGTAGGTTTTTAAGCTGATGATGGGTTCGTCGACCTGCACCTGGATGTAGCCGACGTTGTAGTACAGGTTCCTGATCGTTTCCAGGTCTTCCCGCAGGTCTTCTGTACGGAGCGTTCCGCTTTTACCAAGGAAAGAAAAGAACCAGTGCTCCTGGGACTTAAGGGCTTTCGTTATTTCCTTTGAGGCAAGAGCATGGTTGCCGGTGATCAACACATCCCGCAGGATAACTTCGTCGTTCTCCTCGATATAATAGACCACATTCCGGTCACCACCCTTGAGTTCTGTGATGATCGGGACAATGACCGCATTGTAATAACCATCATCCTGGTATTTGAGGCGGATCTTTTCGGCGTTTTCCTGGATGAGTTGCATGTTAAAAGCGGTCCGCGGCAGGAGGGTGAGGCCTTCCTTGATCTTTTCCAGGGTCAGGTCCTCATTGCCTTGAAAGCTGATTTCGCGCAAGAGCGGCTTCTCGCGGACCAGAAAAAGGACCTTCAGTCCGTTCTCGAACCCCTCGGTCTTTACCTGAACATCCTCAAAGTGCCCCATCTGATACAGGGTCTTGATATCATCTTTGATCTGGGCAGGAGAAAATATCCCGCCTTCTTTTGTCTTAATCTTCGCAAGTATGGTTGCTGCTTCTATTCGCTTGTTCCCCTGCACTTCTATCAGGGTGATCTTCGCGTCTTCCGCCGCTCCAACAATCGATGCAAAAGAAGCCATCATGAGGAGCAGCGCTCCGATGGCCGCTAACTTTTTGAACACGTGGGTGACACCCTCCGTTCTACTCATTAAGAACGAATTACTATAGCATTTACAGTGATATGTGTAAACAAAAATCTATTCAGAAAGCCTTGTTATTGCCTCATTTGAGAGCAGAAAACCGCGGTCCGTGAACCGTAATCGTCCTTCCGACATATCGATAAGTCCGTCATGCTGGAGGCTTTCCGATCTCTGCATAAGCTGCTGAACCGCGAGCATCCCGAATTCCACTTCATATTGAGCGAGCTCAACTCCCTTGGTGGTCCTGAGACCAAGCATGATCGTCTCAACAGCCGCCTGCTTTACATTCACGACTTCATCGATCACAGCTACGGACTTTCCATCAAGGATCAGCTTCCCGTACTCCAACGCATTGGATATATTGGCATATCTATGGCCCCCGATATAAGACCATGCAGCCGGTCCGAGCCCAAGGTATTCTCCCCGCGACCAGTAATTCATGTTGTGTCGGCATTCATAGCCCGGGATCGCAAAATTAGATACCTCATACCGGTCGTAACCCTCATCAGCCAGCAGCCTGACTGCGACTGAATACATGTCAGCAGCCATGTCATCATCAGGCATTTCCATTGTTCCCTCATGCGCATCGCGCAGAAATTGAGAACCTTCATCAAGAGAGAGGCTGTAGGCTGAGATGTGTTCCGGTTGCATCGCGACTGCCGTGGTAAGAGTTGTAACCCAGTCTTCCATGGTCTGACCGGGAATGCCATACATCAGATCGATGCTGATATTCTTGAACCCGGTTTGCCTTGCTCGATCAAAAGCATCTGAAGCCTCAGCAGCATTATGCATCCTGCCAAGGATACTCAGTACCCTGTCCGAGAACGACTGCACGCCCATACTCAGCCGGTTAACGCCGCGTTCAATAAATAATTGAGAGAGATCGTCGTTCAACGAATTCGGGTTTGCTTCAACAGTGAATTCAGCGTCTGGGGCAATGTGAAAATTTTCGCGAATACTATCGATAACCTTTGCAAGCTGATTATGGAAGAGCGAAGTTGGCGTACCTCCGCCAAGATACACACTGTCAAAAGCTCTTCCCTTGAATGCCTGCCCATAGTGTGCGGACTCTAAAGCAAGGGCGGAGACAAATGCATCAGCAGATTGCTTGTTGTAGAGTGTAGAATAAAAACCACAGTAAAAACACTTTCTGACACAGAAAGGGATATGGACATAGAGTGATAACATATTGTTTTATGGGATAGTATGGTTTTTCTGCAAAGCCATAGGGAGTACGCCGCGTTATAGTGCAACCCCTATGCCACTGCTGGAAATGTTACGGTTTAGGGAGATTGATGATGAGCGCAGTTTCATCGCAGTTCGGAAATTTAACGCAGTTTAAACAGTCAGTCCATATTTTATGCGGGAGTTCTTTTTTATCTACCTCGGTAAAGCCAAGCTTTCTGAAAAAACCATCTTGATACGTGAGAACAAAGACCCGCTCAACCTGGAGCTCAGCCGCCTCTTGAAGACAGTGGCGAACCAATTGTGAACCAATGCCGCTCTTTTTCCTGTCCTTCGAAATGGCCAGCGACCGCATCTCGGCGAGGCCTTCCCAACTGATATGAAGGGCGCAGACACCGATGAGGGAACCGTTCTCCTCGTAAACAGAGAAATCGCGCATATGATCGTACAGCTCATTAAGTGTGCGAGGCAGCATCTGCCCTGTATCAGCATACTGGTTCACGATCGACTGGATCGTTTTCACGTCGGTGATTTTTGCCTTGCGAATCATGGAGGGAAATTACTCTGTTGAATGGATAATGTCAATAATAAATTATGAGCATTTGATTGGCGGCATGATGACGCTTTGAGGAGAGGGCGTTCTTGCCCGGCCCTCACAAAGGTTAGGCGGCCTTCTGAATTTCCCTGGCTTCATACTCCGGAAACATGATGATTGCAGGATGGACATCAAATGCTTTCGCGAGCTGTTGCACACGCTTTTTGCCGATCTCCACGCGGTCATTTTCCAACAGACTTAGATTAGTGGGGTTAATGCCCGAGTGTTTTGCAAGTTCTGCCTGCGTCCAACCCTTTAGATCTCGAAGCATCCGGATGACCTCGCCCGAAGTCAATTTAGCGTGAGGTTTTGCCGGTACGAATTCATTGCGTCTACGCATCTTCATATGCCCTCCTAATAATTGTGCGGAGTAATCTCAAGAACAACCACGGTGACAATTTCCTTCTCTATCTTGTAAATGACGCGGTACTGCAGGCTCAAGCTCGAAGAGCGCTGACCTGCACGTACTCCCATTAGCTTTTCATCGTGAAAACCGGGGAGACTTGGGAACATTGCTGCATTTAGTGCATTAACATTCACTTGCCGTCCTCAATATTATTCTTCGGATCTAGCTCTCGAAGGATTTCGCGCGCCCACGGATTAATGTCGCCGTACCGCTTGATCAACTTTCCTTCGCCCATGCGGAATAATAGCCGTGCCGGCGCGTTGTCCACCGAATTATCATAAATATAGGCGCGGTCAGATATGCGGGCCGTGACCGAACAGTTCGCCAAGGATCGGGTATAACGGGTTATGATCTTGCTGATTGGAACGTCGTGTCCTCCCTCCATGACGCGTAACGCGACGCGTTTAGCGTTGATGGAAGGATTATCCGTACCGATGAAGAACAAGCGAACGAAATAGCCCGATTGCTTCGCCTTTTGAATGAAAGCGATCTTGTCAGGCATCGACAGCACGGTCTCGAAGGCCAGGCTGCGACCCTCCCGCACATACGCTTCACGCAATTCGGCGGCGCGGCCGGCGGCTTTTCGAACAGCCTCCGGCGCATTCCAGTCGCCGAATTCGTCGCGGGCGATGTAGTCGGGATTCACGTATTCGCAGCCGCCCATCCACTCATGGCGGAGCAGTTGCTCAGTGATCGAGGTCTTGCCGGCGCCGTTAGGTCCGGCGACGACAATCAGGCGCGGCTTGAGCAGCTCGCTCATGCGATGGCCCCGGAAAGATTGACTGCGACAATTTCTTCGCGCAACCGACGCATTAGTTCCTGGAGCGCCTGATCGGCCCGCCGGTTAGCCTCGTCCACCACTAATTTCATCAAGTTTTCCAATTGTTCATCCGTCGGTTCGTGCTGAATGTCGTTCAAATCAAAATGGTCACTTTGCATCGCGTATTCCTCCAATTTGATTAAAAGTTGCAGTGTATATGTACAGTATATTTCATGACCTGATATATTTCAATTGATTTGTTGCGTCTGGCCCGTACAAGCCGGAACCTATAAACATGTCTCGCGCAGAGATCGCTCAGTAGAGAACCAATGGCATTCATCATCTCATACAAGGCGACTTGTTTATTTCAATTCAACATAGTATATTACAACCATGAACACAAAGAAAGCCGTTATCCCGGTCAAAGGCATGACCTGCGTGAACTGCGCCGCTGCCATTCAGAAAGACTTATCGAAGCTCACCGGCGTTATGAACGCGAACGTAAACTATGCAAACGAAAAAGCAGTGGTCGAGTTCGATCCTTCTTCCGTAGGACTACTGCAGTTCATATCGTCGATCAACGAGTCAGGCTACACCGCGGTCACCGAGCAGATCACCATCCCGCTCATTGACCTCGATGCATCGCGGGAAAACGAACTGACCAAGATCGTTTCAGCCATTGATGGCGTGCTAAAGTCCAGCGTGAACGTCAGCAGCCAGACCGTCACAATCGAATACGTCCCTTCCCAGATCGGCCTCAGGGACATCCGCCGGGCGATCGAACGTGAAGGTTTCCGCCTTCCAGCGCATATCGAGGGACGTTCATCGGTGGATATTGAGAGTGAAGCGCGTGAAAAAGAACTCTCCGAGCTTCGCACCAAACTCATTGTAAGCGCCGTTCTCTCCGCGCTGGTGTTCATCGGTAGTTTTCAGGACATGCTTCCCTTTATCCAGATCCTTCCACAGCGAATCATGTGGATGGTCCTCTTTGTGCTGACCACGCCCATACAGTTCTGGGCCGGCCGAAACTTCTATCAAAACGCTTTCGCGTCGATAAAACATGGCAGCACAAACATGAATACGCTCGTGGTGGTCGGTACGTCCTCAGCTTATCTCTATAGCGCCGCCATCACGTTCTTCCCTTCCTTGTTCCCTATGCACGGCGGACATGGCGGAGCGTATTACGACACCTCGGCAGTGATCATCACGCTGATCCTGTTCGGAAAGTTCCTTGAAGCGAGGGCAAAGACCAGCGCGGGAGATGCAATTCGCAAACTTATCAATTTACAACCGAGAACGGCCAGGGTCCTTCGTGAGGGTAAAGAGCAGGACATCCCTGTTGAAGAGGTTGAGGCAGGAGAACTTATCATTGTCCGACCCGGGGAACGTGTTCCCGTGGACGGGGTGATCAGGACAGGATATTCATCACTTGATGAGTCCATGCTGACTGGAGAAAGCCTGCCGGTGGACAAAAAAGCCGGCGACCTCGTGATCGGCGCAACCATCAACAAGACCGGATCGTTCACATTCGAAGCAACAAAAGTCGGCAAAGACACCATGCTTGCCCAGATCATCCGCATGGTGCAGGAAGCGCAAGGTTCCAAAGCTCCGATACAGCGGCTTGCTGACTATATCTCAAGCATTTTTGTACCGACAGTTATAAGTATAAGCGTTGTAACGTTCCTGCTATGGTATTTTTTCGGTACATCAAACGACAGGTTCACCTTTGCTTTGCTCAATTTCATCGCAGTTCTGATCATCGCCTGCCCTTGCGCTATGGGTTTGGCAACACCCACGGCGATCATGGTCGGCACAGGGAAAGGCGCGGAATCAGGCATCCTCTTTAAGAATGCGGAAAGCCTTGAACGCGCGCAGAGCATTACGACCATTGTTCTGGACAAGACCGGCACGCTTACGCAGGGCAAACCCGTTGTTACAGACATCGTTTCTATTGGAATGGCGGATAATGAGATACTTCACTTTGCGGCATCTGCTGAGAAAAACTCCGAGCATCCTCTTGCAGAGTCCATTGTACAGAGAGCTCTTGACCTGAACATCATGGTCGATACTCCCATTGATTTTCAGGCGCTTCCGGGCCATGGAATCGAGGCAATGATTGGCGAACATAATGTTTTACTCGGCAACCAGAAGCTGATGACTGACAAATCCATATCCCTCGTTTCCCTGCTTGAACACGCAGAACGGCTCTCCTCTCAGGGAAAAACTCCCATGTTCGTGGCTGTTGGAAACAAGGCTGTTGGTATCATAGCGGTGGCTGACACGCCAAAGGAACATTCAAAGGAAGCAATCGCCATCCTTAAGCAGCAAGGTCTTGAGGTGGTTATGCTGACCGGAGACAACCGCAGGACCGCGGAAGCGATCGCACGGGAATTGGGCATAGACCGGGTACTTGCCGAGGTCCTGCCGCAGGACAAGATGGACAATGTAAAGAAACTGCAGGCTGAAGGAAAGATCGTTGCGATGGTGGGTGACGGGATCAATGACGCCCCTGCCCTGACCCAGGCTGATGTGGGTATCGCTATCGGCACTGGGACTGATGTGGCTATTGAAGCGTCTGATGTAACGCTCATCAAGGACGACCTGAGGGTTGTTGCCACGGCCATGAGGCTTTCCCGACGGACCATGAGCACGATCAAGCAAAACCTGTTCTGGGCTTTTTTCTATAACATCATCGGCATCCCGGTTGCCGCTGGAGTGCTTTACCCGTTCTTCCATATATTGCTGAATCCAATGTTCGCCTCAGCAGCAATGGCATTCAGTTCTGTGAGCGTGGTTACGAATTCACTTAGATTGAGGAAATTCAGATAAGTATTCAGAGCAAATAAAAGCCGGTCCGCAGTAAAACGGACCGGCTGAACGAATGGTCACAAAATACTAGATGAAGTGATAGATCAAACCTAGGTCAATCGTGTTGATATCTCCATCAACTTTGGGAGTTGTATCTAAAGTGATCTTTGATTTAGTCCATCCGGCATTGACTGATAATTCTTTGAACAAATACAGCTCAATGCCGAATCCGAACTGCAGTCCATTGGCTTTTACTGTGGTTGAGCTCCCTAATTCAGAGTAGTCATACCCGATAAGAGCATACGGTTCGAGTGACATTATCTGTGCGCTGTCCAGAGTTGTAAGCGGGAAATTAAGCTTGAAATCCACTGCATAATTCTTCAGATCTTTGACCTTGGCATAGTTGCCTTCGAATGAAAAATATCTATTAAAACCATTTCCCAGACGCAATCCCCATCCGCTCTCAGAACTGGTTCCCGATCCGGCATCTCCTGTTATAGAACATGTCGGAACATACAGTCCTAAATAGTAACCTTCCTTTGCGAATGCAGGCGTCGCTATGAATGCTGCAAGCAGTACTGCCACTACGATACATTTCTTCATTTTAGAGCTCCTTTCAATGTATTTATTCTTTCTATGCGTTATTGCGCGGGAACCGTCGGCGTCTCAGGTGCAACAGGTGCTGCGGAAGGATCAGGTTGAACCGCCGCAGGTTCAGGCGTTGGTTTCGGCGCGGGAACCGGCTCAACGACAGGCTTTGGCTGATCCACAGGTTTAGTCAGCTGCGGCGTCGTTTGCTGCTGCGGCGCGGAAACCGGGGCCTGCGGTGCATGCCGTCTCCTGCGCGGTTCCAGTTTAGGTTTAAGCTGCTGCTGTTGGATGCCCGAAGCAACGACCGTCAGGTCCCTGACCACAGCATTCTGCGGTCCATTCACAACAAGTTCTTTGCCGTTCAGAAGTAGTTTCACCGCTCCAACGCTGGCGTAGCTCAGAATGAATCTTTCGTCCGCGCTCCAGATGACGCTTTCGCCTTTTTTGAGCACCGCTTTCTTCTGGGGGCTGACATCCGTGCGTACGAGAACCCACACATTTTCCAGCGCCACAATTTCAAGGTACAGTTTTTCGGATTTGATCGCTTGCTGCGCTGTCCCCGATTGTGTGCTGGTCACCGCGGTGATGCTGGCGATTGCAGGAACATTTTCAGGATGACGCTTATCGGTTGGCGATGAAAGGAACAGGAAGACGAACAGAACAATGATGATTGCAGCGCCCCATGCGAAGGGTTCGAACGATCTTTTACCCGGGGTCTTTTCCACCGGGGGACCATCGGTCCTGCCCTCTGTTGCGGCTTCAGCAGATGCCGGTTCGGCCACACCTTTTAGCTCGGCATACCGTTTCATCACTTCCGCTTCTTCAAGTTTTAGAAACCGTGCATAACTTTTAAGAAATCCTTTTACGAAAACCTCACCGGGCAGTTTTAAGAAGTCTTCCTCTTCCAGCGCTTTCAGAAACTGGAAACTGATACGGGTCTGCTGTGCGGCTTCGCGCAGGTCTAATCTTCGCGATTCTCTCGCACTTCGCAGATATGGTCCCAATGTCCCCATCACTCACCTCAGGGTTTTGATATATTCTTTGGCTTTCTGCGCAATCTGGCTGTCAGGGGCAAAATCGGCAGCTTTTTTGAACTCATCGATTGCGGATTTCTTATTTCCGTCTTTTAAGAGCGCGACCGCCAGACTATACCGAAGACTGGCATTTTTCGGAGCAATGGTCGTCCCCTCCTGGAATTCATTGATCGCTTCTTTTATTTTGCCGGCTTCAAACAGCGCTGTTCCCAGCTTGTAGATCGTCAATTCGAGCACCGCATACCGCTTGGATTCACGGTATGCTTCTATGGCTTCGGGGTACTTCTTCTGACTCATATAAACGTCGCCGATGTTCAGATGAGGCAGGTGCGGTGTGGTATACAATTTGTTTTCCAGCGCTTTGTTGAACGACCTGATCGCCTCTTTGAACTTCTGCTGTTTGGAATAGACGACACCGAGCGCATTGTATGCCTCGGAAAATTCATTGTCCACATCGATCGCTTTCTGATAATAATATTCGGCGTCCTTCAACTTTCCGGTCGTATCATTGATGATACCGAGCGCGTAATAGGACATTTTATTTTTACTGTCCTTTCTGATCGATCGTTGGAATTCGACCAGAGCCAGTTCGTAATTCTTCTCCTGAAGGTGCGACAACCCTTTCATATAATACCCTTCGGCCATCTTTGCATTTTCTTCAGTTGTACCACTGGTCACACAACCTGTCATCACCAGAAGGACCAGAAGTGCGAATATTCTCATGGAATAAACTCCTTTCAAAACGACGAGAACAACCGGGCGAGCGCTTCCTTGTCCCTGCTCACGCCGACGGCAGTCTTTTGAGCATCCTTTTTCTGACGCTGCTGTTTCGGTGGTTTCACGACCCCGGCCTCCACTGCCTGCTGCATCACAGTATCATCCTGAAGTGCAACAGGAGGCTGAGTGTCCTTCTGCACAGGTGCGACAGCCGTTGGCGGCTTGGCAACGACCGGCGGTATGATCGCTACCGGTTCTTCTGCCTTGATCGCCTGCGCTTTTATCGGAGGTTCAGGTTGCGGTTGTATAGGTTCCGCTTGAGCAGTCGTCGCAGCAGGAATGGGGGTTGGCGCCGTCTCAACCGATTTCTTCTTGAACGTAAACAGGTCCTGTTCATCGAGCCATCGGTTCCGGTCATCCTCGGACATGCTTTTTACATCAATTTCATCGAGCAGGAACCCCATGGCCTCGGCAAAACCGTTTGCCTCATCTTCAACGCTATAAAGCGTCTCATCCGGGAAAGGATTGGCATCATGCACATAATAATAGCGCTGGTCGGTATCCGGAACATAGAGCCCGATGAATGCGTTGAGCCGGCCATTCTCGCGAATGACCATGATGTAGCACCGCGCATCCGCAACGCTCATATCAGGAGTTGCCACCTGATGAATATTCATGGAATAAAACATCCTGAAGATGTTCTTCTCTTTTAAGCGCAGATCGATAATTTTAGGATCAGCAATAAACATCTGAACGTTGTCCGTCCCTCTTGTCGGTTTTGTTAAATGTCCTCAAAATGCGTGAGTTTCTTGAATTCCCGATACCTGGCTTCAATCTCTTTGTAGTCAAGGCTCCTGAGTCGGTCGAGACTGAATGATTCCACGTTCATCGAGGCCATGACACTGCCGAAGATCACCGCCTGCCGCATGCTTTCCTCGTTGAAGTTCATGGTATTGGCAAGATATCCCACGAATCCGCCCGCAAACGTGTCGCCGGCGCCTGTTGGATCGAATACTGTTTCAAGGGGATAGGCCGGAGCGCTGAACGCGCTGTTCCCGTGGAACATAAGCGCCCCGTAACTGCCCTGCTTGACGACCACGGTTTTCGGTCCCATGGCCTGAACCTTTTTCGCGGCCTTGACCAGACTTGCCTCTCCCGCAAGCTGCCGGATTTCCCCTTCGTTGATCGTGAGAATATCCACTTCCTTGAGCGTTCGTTTCAGGGATTCCAGCTTGCTCGATATCCAGTAGTTCATCGTGTCGCATGCGACCAGTTTTGGTTTTTTCACCTGTTTCAGGACATCCATCTGGATATCGGGGTCCACGTTTGCAAGAAAGACGATATCGGTGCTTTTATAATCATCGATGATCACGGGTTTGAATGTCGCCAGGACATTGAGGTCCGTGGCGAGTGTTTGGGCCTCGTTCAGGTCGTAGCCGTACTCGCCTTTCCAGTGAAAGGTTTTTCCTTTTTCCTGTTGAAGACCGCGGGTATCCACACCCCTGCTTTTCAGGAATTGAATGTGTTCTTTTGGAAAATCTTCGCCGATGACCGCGACAAGCCTGACATCGGTAAAATAGCTCGCTGAAGTGGAAAAATAGGTCGCTGAGCCGCCAAGCGCGTTCTCAACGGTGCCGAAGGGCGTTGTTACGGAATCGAGGGCTACGGTACCAACAACTAATAGACTCACGTGAGAGAACCTCCTTGCTTATGTAGTACGGGTACGTGCTTCATGCAGTTTTTTTCAAGCTCACCCATGCGCATTTTATTTTTTTGATGGTATGTATTTTCCGATGATCAGCGAAAGGTCTTTCTTTGTTTTTGCGGGGATCAACTTGGCCGGGGTCATGATCGTGTTCCTGAGTGCCTCGCCGCATCCGCAGGTACGGGTTTCGGGCAGCCTGCGAACGGCTTCCTTGATCATCGCCTTGGATGTTTCAATATTGTGCTTCATCACCGCGAGCACCGCTTCCACGGTGACCGCCTCTTCGCTATGGTGCCAGCAGTCGTAATCCGTGGCCAACGCAATTGTGCTGTAACAAATTTCCGCCTCACGCGCGAGTTTGGCTTCGGTGGCGTTCGTCATGCCGATGACATCCACATTCCACGTGCGGTACACAAGAGACTCGGCACGTGTCGAGAATTGAGGTCCTTCCATGCAGATATACGTGCCTCCCGTATGAACACGTGCACCGACAGTTTTTCCCGCCTGGATAAGTGTCTGGGACAGGTCGGCGCAAACAGGATCCGCCATGCCTACGTGAGCCACGATGCCATCGCCAAAGAAGGTGCTTCTGCGGTTTTTGGTGTGGTCGTAGAACTGGTCGGGGATGACGATGTCCCCCGGTTTGACCTCTTCCTTCATGCTGCCCACGGCGCTCACGGAGATGATCCGCTCAACGCCGAGTTTTTTCATACCATAGATATTCGCCCGATAATTTATGTCCGAAGGCATGATGCGATGTCCGCGGCCATGCCGTGGAAGGAAAGCAACCCGTTTGCCATGGAGCGTGCCGATGAGGTACGTATCGGAGGGATTGCCGAACGGCGTGGCCACCTTCACAGTTTTGACCTGCGTCAAGCCTTCCATCTCATACAGTCCGCTTCCGCCGATAACCCCTATGGATATTTTATCTGCCTTACGGCCGCGAATAACCATGATTAATGATCCTTATGATGAATTATGTAGTGCCATTCGTTAAATCGCAAACATTGTATCGGCAGGTAAAACCGTTCCGATCTGTGCGAGCACTGCGGTCCCGGTAATCAGCTTTGCGCAACCACACCCGGCTCCGACTCTTTCTTTAGTTCCAGACTTTCCATCAGGTCCAGGGGTTTATCGGGAATAATCGTAGATATGGCGTGTTTATACACGAGTTGTTGATTCTCCTGTTTCATCAGGATGACAAAGTTGTCGAAACCTTTTATTGTCCCGGTGAGCCTTGCTCCATTCACCAGGTACATGGTTACTGGTATCTTTTCCTTGCGCATCTGGTTCAAAAAAATGTCCTGCAGATTCACCTGCGACTTGCCCATCTACCCCTCCGTGTGACCGTGTAATACTGTTGTCGAGTTTACCATTTTACTGCACATGAATTTTGGGCATCTTATACTAAGTTATTTGAAATATCAACGCATTTCTTTATTTGCTGCACAATTTCCCCGGGTTTATCAAGGCCGCTGATGTCCACCCATATTGATTCAGGTTCCCGCCTGAACCAGGTGAACTGCCTCTTCGCAAATCGCCTGGTGTCACGCTTGAGATTCACGATAGTTTCATCATACGTATATCTTCCAAGGAAATAATCAAAAAAATGTTTGTACCCAAGTCCTTGTAAAGAAGGAAGCTCAGTCTTGTAACCTTTCTCGTACAATCCGCGGACCTCTTTTTCAAGCCCCTCGTTAATCATCTGGTCCACCCGTTGCTCGATGCGGTGGTACAGTTCCACCCTTTCCCGCACAAGAAATATCAGTGTAAAACGATAGGGAGTGTCCGCGAAAGAGTGTTCGCGCTGGAAGTCGGAAAGCTTTTTGTCACGAAGAAGGAACACCTCAAGGGCCCTGAGCGTTCTGCGGAGATCGTTCGGATGGATTTTGACCGCGGCCTCGGGATCGACCTTCACCAGTTCCGCATACAGAGCGCCAGGCTCTCCTTCTGCTTCCCGCTGGAGTAGTCGATCGCGCAGTTCAAGGTCCGCGGGAGGTCCGTGAAACAACCCTTTGGTCAGCGCCCGGATATACAATCCTGTCCCTCCCACAACAAGAGGGGTTCCTCCCGAAGCGATGATACCGTCTATGGCGGAGCGGGAGTCACGCAGATAATCGCCGACACTGTACGGCTGGTCCGGCTCCACGATATCGATCATATGGTGATAAACACTGCTGCGCTGTTCCTTCGTGGGCTTGGCCGAACCGATGTCCATCGTGCGATAGATCTGCAGGGAATCGGCGCTTACGATCTCAGCACCCTGTTGCTCTGCAATATACAGAGATACATCGGTTTTGCCTACGGCGGTTGGACCTGCAATGATGAGAATGGGCTTATCTGGCGACATAGTGCGGGATATTCGGAAGTCTCCTGGACCCTGCAATGAGCAACGATGCGGGGTCCTGCGTTTGACATGAAACAATAGCGCAAAACGTCGGGCCTACGTTCTTTTAAACATCTTCCTGATCTCCTCCATCGAAAAACGGATGACCGTGGGCCTTCCATGGGGGCAGGTGTGCGGCATGCGGCATGCGGCAAGGCTGTTCAGCAGCGTTTCCATCTCCGGGAAATCAAGATGCCGGTTGATCTTGATGGCAGGATGACAAGCCAGCACGCTCAGCATACCGTGCCTCAGCTCATCGATCTTGCCACTTTTGCCGTGAACAACGACCTCATCAAGAATATCTCCGAGCAGTTTACGATAATCCACCCCAACCAGGAGCGAGGGTACAGCTTTGATGATAAATGTTCCGCGTCCAAAGTCTTCCACGGTAAAGCCAATCCTCTCCAGTTCCGGAAGATATTCTGCGAGCAACCCGCTTTCCGCCATACCCAGTTCCACTTGAACCGGAATAAGAAGATTCTGGACCGGAATGTCCCCTCCGGAGTTTTGGTCAAGCAGCTTTTCAAAGAGTATTCGTTCGTGAGCCGCATGCTGGTCGATGATCTCCAGACCGTCCCGGGACTGGGCGAGTATGTAAGAGTCATGAAGCTGTGCAAGCGGGAACAGGCTGGGCGCAACCATTGATCCGTTTATTTCAACTGGCTCGCCCGAAGGTGCCCGGTGCCCGGAAGCGGTAAGATCGTATTGCAGGACCGCGGGGGCCAGGTCCCGTTTTCGTCGACCATAGAACGGTGAAGATGTTCCCGTTGTCTGCTGAACATTTAATGATGACTGACCCTGAACATATTCCAGAACAGCCTCCCGCACGCCGCCGGAGGTCTCTCCAGATCCTGCAGCAGGGGTCGCGACTGATTTCACGCCCTGAGTCCGCAATCCTTCCCGGAGCACATCCCAGACCAGATCATGCATCTGCGACTGATTGCGAAACCGCACCTCGGTCTTTGCCGGATGCACATTGACGTCAACCAGCGCCGGGTCAAGTTCGATGAACACAAAACCGACCGGGTGACGATCGCGCATGAGCATACCGCTGTATGCGCCGTACAATGCGTGGGTCAAAGACAGGTTCTTTACCGCGCGGTGATTAACATAAAAATCCTGATAGGTGCGGTCGGAGCGCGTATATGCCGGGCGCCCGATAAGGCCGTACACACGAATCCTGTCGCGTGTTCCGGAGAATTCCAGCAAATTGTCGCTGATCTCTTTCCCATAAAGCTGGAATAACCGTTCTTTGATGCTCTGGGATGAAGGAAGGTCGAACACGGATTTATTATGGTGACTGAGCATGAATCGGATATGGGGATGAGCGAGCGCCTGGCGTGACACCGCGTTCACAATGTGTGTAAACTCAGTTACCGGGCTCTTTAGGAATTTAAGCCTTGCCGGCGTATTGTAGAAAAGATGGTTGATCTCGATTGATGTGCCGTGCGGCGCGGCGGTATCCGAAATCGCCCGCAGTGTTCCGCCTTCGATCTCGATCAGCGCTCCCGAAGCGGCATCGCGTTCCATGGTTATCAGCCGTATCCGCGATACCGATGCTATGCTGGAGAGCGCTTCACCGCGGAACCCCATGGTCCGGATGTTTTCAAGATCGGCATCTGTTGCGATCTTGCTCGTAGCATGGCGCACGAAAGCGGTCTGGGCATCAGCTTTGGACATCCCGCTGCCGTTGTCGATAACGCGGATTACCCGCCTGCCTGCCTGCTCAATCTCGACGCGAATATCTGTCGCCCCTGCGTCAATCGAGTTCTCGACCAGCTCTTTGACCACGGACGCGGGCCGTTCAACGACTTCGCCCGCGGCGATCTTGTTCACAACCTGTTCGGGAAGTATTTTAATGAGGGAGGACATAGAGTTTCAGTAGTCAGGAGCCGAGATTCAGGTTTTCAGAATAGAATCCAGGTTGATTCGCATCAGACTTCCATCCCCTTATCCGGGCTCCGTGTTTAATAGGTAAGTTTTGCCTTTTCCTGGTTTGCTACCACAACCACCACTACCTTGTCGGGATGAAGATATTTTTTTGCTACGCGTTGGATGTCATCTTTAGTTATTGCATTGATAATAAGCGGATACTTCTGCGGATAATCGAGCCCGAGATTGTAGATCTCAACAGACGTCATCATGCTCGCGATCTTGCCAAAGGTGTCCATGCGCAAGGGGAAACTGCCGGTGAGGTACGCTTTGGCATCCGAGAGTTCCTTGTCAAGGACCGGCTCATTCTGGATCCTGCGCAGCTCCCTGAGCGTCTCAGCGATCACTTCGTTCGCCGACTCGTTCTTGGTCTGTATGCTGATGGTAAATATTCCCGGCTCCTTCTGGGCGGCGAATGAGCTGTGAACATCATACGCCAAGCCGCGGTTGTCGCGAATATTGTCCATGAGGCGGGATGAGAAGCCGCCGCCGCCGAGGATATAGTTCATGACCGAGACTGCGAAGTAATCTGGATTTTCACGGCTGATACCCATGTGGCCGATATCGATGTTCGCCTGCGCTACTTGTTTGTCGATCTTCTGGACAACGGTCTTTCCCATGATCGGCGGCGCGATGGCAGCGGGCAGCGGTTGATTGTTCGGCTTCCATCCTTTGAAATATGCATGAATAAGCGGGATAATCTCTTTTTCCGAAACATCCCCTACCACGGCAATGATGATCGTATTCGGGCTGTAGCGGGCGGCGTAGAAATCGAGGATGTCCTGCCGCACCAGCCTGGGCAGGTACGCGGCAACATCTTCGTTGGTTCTCCCGTACGCGTGCCTGCCATAGACGGCTTTTTCAAATGCCTCGCTGGCAACAACCTGGGGTTCTTCCTTCTGCCGTTGAATGGACGCGAGCATTTCCTTTATCTTGCGGTCGATCTCCTGCTGTTCGAAGGCCGGATGCATCAAAACGTCCGAAAGCAGGTCAAAACCGATGCGCAGGTCTTTTGTAAGCACCGTCAAACCTGCCGTGGAAAAATCGTCTCCCCCCGACACGGTAAGACCGCCTCCGACAAATTCAATTTCGCTGCTGATCTGGTTCGCCGTACGTCGCGCTGTTCCCTGCGTGAGGAGCGACGCGGTGATCGAAGCAAGCCCGGCCTTTCCCTCGGGCTCAGCCGTTATTCCCGCTTTGATCGCCATGTTGACCGTAACCATGGGGATCGTATGTTTCTCCGACAACAGGAGAACCATGCCGTTATCGAGGAGGATTCGCTTTCCCAGCGGTTCAGCGGCAGGTGCTTGCACTACAGGAAGAAAAACCATCAGCGTCAGCGCAACGACAAGTATTATTGATTTCATTCTCTCGCCTCTATCCGTGAAACACGGCATACCTTGATCTGCGTTCATGCTCTCGGTCACGGTTTTATCGGGACTAATATTCCCACGGTTCTATTGTCTTCGGAAAAATACTCTTTCGCCACTCGTTGGATGTCGGCCTTGGTGACCGCACGGATCCTGTCGACGTAGGTTTCCAGGACCTTCCAACTCGCAACCGTCTCATTCTGGCCCAGAAGCATGGCCTGATAAAAAATGGAATCCTGGCCCATGATGAAACCGGCTTCGATCTGGTTCTTGACTTTCTGGAGCTCGTTATCCGTTACCGGCTCGTTCTTGATCCGGTCGATCTCCGCATAGAGCGCCTTTTCCACTTCCTCCGTGGTTTTGCCGGGCATAACGCCGGCATAGACATAGAAAAGATTCGGGTCGTTCGCTACGTTGTCGTAATCACCGCCAGCGTACAACGCAAGCTGTTTCTCATAAACGAGCGATTTATAGATCCGTGAACTTTTTCCCGTGGAAAGAATGCCTTGCAGCACTTCAAGCGCATAGGTGTCCTGATGTTTCAAATCCGGGGTGTGATACCCGGCAAAAACAGCGGGAAGTTCCGCCTGTCTCTTGACAATAATCCTGCGTTCACCTGTTTGCCGGGGTTCGACAGCACTCACCCTGGGAACGTCCTGTCCCCGGGGTATCCCGGCAAAATATTTTTCGATCAACGGAAGCAATGTTTTCGTTTCAAAGTCGCCTACGACAACGATGGTGGCATTGTTCGGCGCATAGTACATCCGGTAGTGATTTACCAGGTCGTCACGAGTGATGGAATTGATGTCCGCCATCCAGCCGATCACCGGCCACTGATAGGGATGGGCGAGAAATGCGGTTGCCATCATCTCTTCCACCATGGTGGAGGTGGGATCGTCCTCGTACCGCATGCGGCGTTCTTCTTTCACGACCTCGCGTTCGGACAAAAATTCTTTTTTATCGAGCAGCAGGTTCTGCATCCGGTCGGCTTCAAGCTCAAGACTGATCGCGATCCGATCAGCTGCGACATTTTCAAAATACGCGGTATAATCTTTCCCGGTAAAAGCGTTGTCGTTTCCACCGTTTCGCATCACCATCTGCGAAAAGGTCTTGGGCCCGTACTGCTTCGTTCCCTTGAACATCATATGTTCGAGTAAATGGGATATGCCGGTTGTCCCGAGCTTTTCATTCCGCGACCCGACCTTGTACCAGATCTGGAACGTTACGATCGGGGCTTTGTGCTCTTCCTTTAGCAGGACCTTCAGTCCATTCGGCAGCACCTTCTCGGTAACCTTCATGTCCTGGGCGAAACTCACGGTCGTCGCAAAGTACACAAGGAGAAAAACGCCGAATACTCTTAACGGATATTTCATTATCGTAACCTCAATTCTGAACTCTATACGCCGAACTCTATACGCCGAACCGAATTACTTCCCCGTATGTCCGAAACCGCCCGTTCCCCTCTGGGTTCCGGCAAGGGTATCCACGGTCAGAAACTTCGCTTTTTCAAGCCTTGCAAAGACCAGCTGCGCGATCCGGTCGCCGCGCCGGATCGTGAACGGAGTATCGCTGAAGTTGAATAAAATGATGCCTATCTCGCCGCGATAGTCGGCGTCAATGGTTCCGGGGCCGTTCAGCATCCCGATGCCATGCTTGAGCGACAATCCGCTCCGGGGCCGGACCTGCCCCTCGTAACCCTCGGGAATAGCCATGGCAATACCCGTGGGAACGAGCGTCCATGTGCCGGCGTTAAGCACGGTATCGCCGGCAACAGCCGCGTACAGATCAACGCCGGCTGCATGCTCGGTCTGATAATGCGGGAGCGGCAGTCCTTCGGCGTTCTTGAGCGGGGTTATATGAATAATGAGATGATCAGTCATAATAGTATGCATGCAAGGGAGCCGGTATTTCGGGGGCAGAGGAAACGCGCTCTGTTGTCTCAAGCGTTATCACCTGCACTGACTGTGGTTAAATCTCCAGGACATTATCCGGCACGTCCGCCTTGCTCAGCGGCCCCAGAAGAGCAAGTGCGATATTCTCCCGCGTAAAGAGCTGCTGCGCCAGCTTTTGCACCCTGTCCGCGGTAACTTTTTCCACACTTTTAATAATATCATCCATGGACAAATATTTGCCGAAATACATTTCCTGCCGGGCAAGCCTGCTCATGTGACTGTTGCTGCTTTCAAGGGAAAGGACCAGGTTGCCCTTGATCTGATTTCTCACCCTGGTTTCTTCCGCCAGCGTGATCCCCTCATCCCTGATCTTGCGGAACTCCTTCAAGATGAGCCGTATCACTTCAAGGACATTCGCCGGGTCGGTCCCGGCATAGACGGTCAGCAAACCGGTATCGCGGTGGGCGGTCACATAGGAATAGATGGAGTAGGCGAGAGCGTTCTGCTCGCGAATCTCCTGGAATAATCGGGAACTCATGCTGTTCCCGAGCACTGTATTGAGCGCGAAGACTACGAAGCGGTCGTCATGGGTGAATTTCAAACCTTTGCACCCAAGGCAAAGCTGGGTCTGCTCAAGTTGCTTCTTTTTCACGTGCAGCGCGCTGGTAAAATCCGGCGTGATCTCGGTTTTGGCGCTCCCGGTCCGGCGGAGCCTGCCAAAGCTTGCATTCAGCATTTCAACGAGCCGGGAATGCTCAAAATTGCCCGCCACGGAGATGACGATCTCTTTCGGGCTATAATAGTTTTCTATGTAGGAAATAATATGCTCGTGTTTCAGGGCCTTAATGGTCTCTTTCGTCCCGAGAATGGGACGACCAAGCGCATTGTCAGGCCAAACCGAGTTCGTGAAGAGTTCGTGGATGTAGTCGTCCGGTGCATCTTCCACGCTTTTGATCTCTTCAAGAATGACCTTGCGCTCCTTTTCCATTTCCACGGGATCGAATTTAGAACTGAGGAGAATATCGGAGAGGAGATCGATTGCAACCGGCAGGTGTTCATCCACCACCTTTGCGTAGTACGTTGTCGTTTCCTGGGAGGTATAGGCGTTCATCTCGCCGCCAATGGAATCCATCTCGATGGCGATGTCCTTGGCCGTCCTCTTCTTCGTGCCTTTGAAGAAAAGATGCTCGATGAAGTGTGACGTGCCGCTCAATTCAGGAGACTCGTGGCGAGCGCCGACTTTCACCCACACACCGATGGATACTGAGCGCGATTTCGGAAGAGTTTCTGATACGACCCGTATGCCGTTGGCAAGGGTGTCTTTTCTATACATTGTTATTTTTCTTTCTGGCTATGATTGCCGTGAGCGTGCCGCGCCGCGTGTTCCTGAACGATCTTCTGCGCCAGATGACTGGGAACGTCTTCGTACCCCGAGAACTCCATGGTGTACATGCCCCTGCCGCTCGTAAGCGAGTTGAGTGACGGCGCGTACGACAACATCTCGGACATCGGCACGAGCGCCTTGATCGACTGGCCGTTCGCCTGGGGCACAACTCCCTGCACTTTGCCGCGCCGTGAGTTCAGATCGCCGATGACAGCGCCAAGCGTATCATCGGGCGCCACCACCTCCACGTTCATGATCGGTTCGAGAAGCACGGGTTTAGCCCCTTCGACCGCTTTTTTAAACCCCATGGACGCCGCGACCTTAAACGCCATTTCCGAGGAATCAACGCTGTGATAGGACCCGTCATAGAGCGTCACACGGACGTCCACCATGGGATATCCCGCAAGCGCACCCTCATGCATGGCCTCTGCCACGCCTTTTTCCACTGCGGGGATATACTGCCGCGGAATCACTCCACCGACGATTTTGTCGACAAATTCAAACCCGCTTCCACGCTGGAGTGGTTCGAGTTCTATCCAGGCATCGCCGTACTGGCCATGGCCGCCACTCTGCTTCTTATATTTACCCTGGGCGCTTGACTTAGCCCTAATTGTCTCTTTGTAGGGGACTTTCGGCATCTTCATGGTAACTTCCACGCCGAACTTCCGCTTAAGCTTTTCGAGCGTTACTTCCAAATGCACCTGACCCATGCCCGACAGGATCATTTCCTTGGTCTGGTCATCGAAGGCAAAGCGAAGTGTTGTGTCTTCGTCCAGAAGTTTATGAATACCGATGCTCACTTTGTCTTCATCACCCCGTGATTTCGGTTCAATGGCAAAGGACATCACCGGATCAACAAACTTTGCAAAATCAAGAATGATCGGATGGGTCTCAACGCACAAGGTGTCTCCGGTCAGCGTTTCCTTCAGTTTGGCCACAGCGCCAATCTGGCCGGCTGCCAAAACCTGAACAGCCACCTGTTTCTTGCCCTGAACCAGGAACAGGCTGCCGATCTTTTCTTTTGTCTGTTTCGTTGAATTATAGACAGTGGAATCCGCCTTGAGCGTTCCGGAGAAGACCCTCACCATGGACAATTTGCCGGCAAACGGGTCAATGACGGTCTTGAATACCAGTGCAGCCAGCGGATCGTCAGAAGAAGGCTTTCGAACGATCTCCTTTTCTGTTTTGGGGTCCAATCCCTTGATCGCCACAATACCGGCACGCTCAAGGGGCGAGGGCAAACAGGTAATCACCGCATCCATGAGCTGCTGAATGCCCATGTTTCGAACAGGAGAACCGCACAATACCGGCAGCAGACCGCCGCCGAGCGTCCCGTGTTTCAGACCGTCGATCAGGTCTTCCTGGGAGAGGTCGCCTTTATCGAGATATTTTTCAAGCAGGGTATCATCGGTTTCCGCGATCTGCTCCACAAGTTTTTTTCGATACAGGGACGCATCCTGTTTCATGGTTCCGGGAATCTCTTGTTCTTCGGTCTTGCCGGTGTCGTCCGCGGTAAAAAAGAGCGCCTTCATTTTAATAAGATCGATGACACCCCGAAAGCTGTCTTCGCTGCCGATGGGCAGCTGAAGCACAAGGGCGTTCTTGCAGAAATACTTTTCCATATCGCCGATCGCGCGAAAGAAATCCGCACGTTCTTTGTCGAGCTTGCTGACAAAAGCGATGCGTGGAATTTCCAGATCACAGGCAAATTTATATATCTTTTCAGTTTCTGCCTTCACGCCGGAAAGCGCGGATACGATAATGACTGCGCCGTCCACGGCGCGAAGCGTGCCTTTGGTTTCTTCCAGAAAGTTGGTATAGCCCGGAGTATCGATGATGTTAAGACGAACGCCCTTCCAGTCGGTGAACCCGAGCGCGGCGGTAATGGTGATCTTCCGCGCCATTTCCTCGGGCTCATGCATGAAAACCGAGGTGTCGGTGTCCACGCTGCCCCGTACGCTTGCGGCCCCCCCGGCATAAAGCATGGCATCGGCAAGAGAAGTCTTTCCAGCGGCCCCGTGAGAAAGTATGGCGATATTGCGGATTTCCTTAATGTCGACGTTTTTCATACGGCACTCCTTCGGCGCGATAGTAAGTTCTTATGCGCTACCAGATATCGGACTTTATCTTGCCCCCCTGTTTTATCAATACATCAACCACAGCCTCATTGAAAAAATTATGCGCATTGCGCAATTCCTCATCCACCATGCCTTCATAATACTTTTTACCCTCCGCAAGTTCATCGGTCAGCACATCAAAGAGGCTGTCCTTTTCAATGCCCTCCTTGACCTTCGCTTGATTATACAGAAGGATGTCCGACAGAATGGTACGAGCGAGCCGTTTTGCTTCATCAGGGTTTTTTATCATTCTCATAAAGTTTGTCCTGTCATCCCAGTATCTCGACGATCACGGGTTTGTACTGCGGGGTCTTTTCCACGTGGGTATTATACCTTCTTATGAACAGAAAGGAAACGAACAAGCACGCCATGCCGGCAAAGAACGCCCAGAGGTCGGAATTCGCTTCCCCGCTGTATGCAATGGCCAGATTTTTTCCAAGAATGGCCCCCCCGACGAACACCACCATCGGGATTCCATACAGGATGATCGATGCTTTAAGATATACCTGCGGCGCGACAACCACCTTGACCCTCTGTCCCTTGACCGCGCCAAGCGGATTTGCAGCTTCCATAAAAGACTTGTCCGCATCACCGGGATGGCAGACACCCGAGGCGGAGCACGATTCACATGCGCTCTTTTTCAGAAGCGAGACCCGCGCGATATCGCCCTCGATTTCCGCTACAATACCTTCTTCTTCGATCATCGATCTTCCTCACAACGCGCGGTTGAACGCCATACTAATAATACCATGAGTCAGATAATCCGGCACGCTCTCGTTCAGGCCTGTTTCTTCATCCGCAGAATTTTATACTCGATACTGTCCACCAGCGCCTGCCAACTTGCCTCAATCACATTCTCTGAAACACCGACTGTGCCCCACTTATTTCTGCCGTCTCCGGACTCGATCAAGACACGTACGCGCGCAGCGGTTCCTTCCGCCGCAGTAAGCACCCTGACTTTATAGTCGATAAGCCTCACCTTCTCAAGACCCTTCCCCGGGAAGTATTTAGGCAGCATCTTGCGGAGCGCTTTGTCCAGCGCATTCACCGGACCATTGCCCCAGGCTGCGGTATGCTCCACATTGCCGCCGACTTCCACCGTGACCGTGGCCTCGCTCACCGGATGAGGGTCCACTTTCCGTTTCTCCGTTAAGATGCGATAATCGATCCGGTCGAATATGCTGAAAACCGACTCGTAATTGTGCCCGGCCCGGAGCATCAGCAGTTCGAGAGATCCTTCAGCACCCTCAAACTCATATCCTTCGTTCTCCAGCGCTTTCACGGTCTTGAGGATGGCGCCCAATTCCGGACTGTTCCTGGCAAGTGATATCCCGAGTTCAGCAGCCTTTTGAAGAATGTTGCTCTTTCCTGACATGTCCGAAACAAGGATGCGCCGCCGGTTGCCGACCAACTCGGGAGAGATGTGCTCATACGAATGGGATATCTTCGTGACCGCATCCACATGCACACCGCCCTTGTGCGCAAAAGCGCTGTCACCGATGTAGGGTTGCCGTTTCCGATGCGGCAGGTTTGCCAGTTCATCCACATACCTCGACAACTCGCGCATTTTCGACAGGCTGGCGTCGGAAACGCAGTTGATCCCCAGCTTCAGCTTGAGCGTTGGGATGAGCGAACAGAGATTCGCATTCCCGCAGCGTTCCCCGTAACCGTTTATCGTGCCGTGCACCTGCACTGCTCCCAACCGGATCGCGCAGAGTGAATTTGCGACCGCAAGCTCCGCATCATTGTGCGCATGGATCCCGAACGGCGCGGTGATGCGCCTCTTCACCTGGCTGATGATTTCTTCGATCTCATGCGTCATGGTGCCGCCATTCGTATCGCACAGCACAAGACAATCCGCTCCGGCCTTCTCAGCGGCAAGAAGGGTTTGCATGGCATAATCGGGATTTGCCTTGAATCCGTCAAAAAAATGCTCCGCGTCATACACAACCTCATCCATGCGCTTCTTCAGAAACGCCACGGAATCAAAGATCATTGCGATGTTTTCCTCGAGCGTCGTTTTGAGCGCCTTATGGACGTGCAGGTCCCAGGTTTTGCCGAAGATCGTCGCAACCGGCGCTCCCGACGCCACCAGCGCCTTCATGCTGGGATCATCATTCACGCGCATATTCGCGCGCCTTGTCGAACCGAAGGCAGAAAGCTTTGCCTTTTTCAGGCAGACTTTTTTCATTTCCTTGAAGAACTCGATATCGCGGGGATTCGAACCCGGCCAGCCGCCTTCAATGTAATGAACGCCGAACTGGTCGAGCTTCCGGGCGACCCGTATCTTGTCCTCAACAGAGAAGTTGACGTCCTCGGCCTGCGATCCGTCTCGAAGCGTTGTGTCATATAAGTAAAGAATTGGTTTCATAATAAATCTGTAACCTATGCCGCTTTTTCCATCTCGAACGTCTCATGGAGCACCCGCACCGCCAATTCGGTGTACTTGGCATCGATCACGATCGAGATCTTGATCTCCGAGGTGCTGATCATCATGATGTTGATCCCTTCTTTGGCCATGGCGGAAAACATTTTTGCCGCAACGCCCGAGTGAGAGCGCATACCCACACCCACGATCGATATTTTGGCGATGTCTTCCTTCACCGCCACTCCCTTGGCGCCGATCTCAGCCACGACCCTTTGCATGAGCTCCAGGATCTTTTTGGCATCCGTTTTGGGCACGGTAAAGGACATATCGGTAAGACCGCCCTCGCCGATGTTCTGAATGATCATGTCGACGATAATAGTATTGCCGGAAATTTCATTAAAGATTTTTGCCGCGACGCCGGGCTTGTCAGGAACTCCCGTCACGGTCACTTTTACCTGATTTTTGTCATATGCCACTCCGGATACCACCACTTTTTCCATGTCTACATCCTCCCTGGTAACAAGGGTCCCCGGGTTATCGTTAAAACTCGAGAGCACCCTCACCGGAACATTATATTTTTTTGCAAACTCGACTGAACGCGTCTGAAGCACCTTTGCCCCGAGGCTCGCCAATTCAAGCATTTCATCATAGGAAATCTTATCGAGCTTCCTTGCCTGCGGAACCATGTTCGGGTCCGTCGTATAAACACCGTCAACATCGGTATAAATGTCGCAGAGGTCCGCCTTGAGCGCGGCCGCTACCGCAACGGCCGACAAGTCAGACCCTCCCCGGCCCAGGGTCGAGACGTCGTCTTTCTCGGTAATGCCCTGGAAACCGGCCACCACCGCGATCTTCCCTTCTTTGAGCGCATGTCTGACACGTTCGCCGGAAATCTTCTCGATCCGCGCCTTGGTGTGAACGCTGTCTGATACAATTCCCGCCTGCCTGCCGGTGAACGACTGCGCCTTGTGCCCGAGTGTCTGGATCGCCATGGCGAGGAGTGCGATGGTCACGCGTTCGCCGGTCGAGAGCAACATGTCCATTTCTCTCGGGTCCGGGCTTTCGCTCACCTGATTGGCAAGATTGATGAGCTTATCCGTCTCACCGCTCATGGCGGAAAGGACCACAACAACGTCATGTCCCTCTTCTTTGGTCCGCACCACACGCCGTGCAACATTCTTTATCCGTTCGGGATTCCCTACGGATGTACCTCCGTATTTCTGTACAATGAGCACCCTTAAACCTCCCAGCGATTATCCCTTAAGAAAGTGGTCCATCAACGTGTGCCCTTGCGTAAACACCAGCGCATCCTTGCGGTCCGCGATCCTCTCGTCGTAGGAAACCGGCTCGCCTTTCCGCTCTTTTGTATTATCGTAGATAACAAACGGCACCGGGTCGTTTGAATGAGTTCGGAGTTCAATCGGCGTCGGATGGTCGGGAAGCACCATGATACGGTATTCGTCAAACTGTTTCATCCCGTGGACGATGTTGCCGACAACGAATTCGTCAAAGTCCTCAATGGCTTTTATCTTGTTGTTCATATCACCGGTGTGCCCTGCTTCGTCAGGCGCTTCAACATGAACATAAACGATGTCCCTGGTCTTGAGCGCCCAGAGCGCATGCTCGGCCTTGCCCACGTAATTCGTGTCGATCCAGCCTGTGGCGCCGGGGACATTGATGACCTCAAAGCCCGCATATATCCCGATGCCTTTGGTGAGGTCAACCGCGGATATCATAGCGCCTTCGATGCCATACTTTTCCCTGAACGTCGGCATACTCGGCCTCCGGCCCTGTCCCCAAAGCCAGATACTGTTGGCCATGCGCTTATCATTCGCCTGCCGCGCCTTGTTCACCGGGTGGGCGAGAAGCAATGCTGTTGACGCTTCCATGAGAGCATTAATGGTATCATCGCCTTCACCTCGGGGCAGATAATCCTGAATGTCCTTGTCCTGGATGTCGTGCGGAGGCGTGCATTCGATCTTGTCCTTACCGCCCTTCCATACCATGAGATGACGATAGCTGACCCCGGGATAGAAGCGAAGACGTTCCGAGCCGAGCTTGCTGTCGATTTCTTCGATGAGCAGCCGCGCTTCCTCTGTGGTAATATGGCCGGCGCTGAAATCTTCCATGATCGCATGCCGCCCCATCCCGCGAACAGGCGACTTCCCTCCGGAAATACGCAGCGTGACAAGATTGCAGCGGAACGCCACATCATCAGGCTCCAGAACAACGCCGATGCTCGCTGCCTCAAGCGGGGAACGGCCGGTAAAATATTTTGCCGGGTCATATCCCATGACGGAAAGGTTGGCGACATCGCTCCCCGGCGGAAAGCCTTCAGGCACGGTGTGCACCATGCCCGTCTGCCCCTTCGTCGCCAGCAGGTCGAGGTTCGGTGTTTTCGCGGCCTGCAAGCAGGTCCTGTTGCCAAGCTGCGCCAGGGGCCTGTCGGCCATGCCGTCGCCCAGTAAGATGATATATTTCATATGATATTAATCCGCATAGAATACACAGGTGATTGACGAATAATAAACCACGGCTTCGTCAACGTTATGAACTTACAATGTCCCCTTCTACAGCATCAACTTTTACACCCCGGGACTTCAGATAGGCGATGCCTTCCTCAAGTTTTTTTTCCACACCTTCGAGTTCCAGCACCACCTCACCCACAGATTCGGTGACCTTTGCGCGTCGGATATTCGGGACCACTTCGAATTTTTTGGCCATGGTGAAAATCACGGGTTCCTTGATAAGGTCCTGCGGGAAGGTCAGCTTAATCCTTTTCGTTGCCATGTTGCCTCCTGCTGCGCCCGTCTAAGAAATGCAGTATATGATCTTCGGTTATTTGCAGCCGCCGGCGATGGCCGGTATGATTGAAACGTTGTCTCCGTCTTTCAGCGAAGTGCTTTCTTTGTTCGCGAAGCGGATATCCTCTTCGTTTACGTAGATATTGATAAACCGTCGTATCTTGCCGCCATCGGACAGTCGCTCCTTCATTCCCGGATAATCCTTTTCAAGCGCGTCCACGAGCTCTAGAACGTTCCCTGCGTTGCACTCCACTTCAGCCTTGCCGTTTGTCAGCTTTTGCAGTGGTGTCGGTATTCTCACCGTAATCGACATCTAATGGACCTCCCGCTTGAGTTGCTTCATCAGTCCCTCGAAGGACTCTATGTTCGGCTTGATCGGCACAGGCCGTTGAAGATGGTCGACTACCGCCTCCGTGGTTTTTAGCCCGTTGCCGGTGATGCAGATAACCAGCGTCTCTTCCCTTGATATCCTGCCTGATTCCACCAGCTTTTTAGCGGCCGATATAGTCACACCGCCCGCGGTCTCGGCAAACACGCCCTCGGTCTCAGCAAGGAGCTTTATCGCATCCACGATCTCCTGATCCGATGAATCAGCGCCGTACCCGCCCGTGTCCCTGGTGACTTTGGCGGCATAGTAGCCGTCCGCCGGGTTACCGATCGCGAGTGATTTTGCGATGGTTCTGGGTTTTACCGGCTTCACTATATCGCTCTCTTCACGGATCGCGGTAATGATCGGATTGCAACCGCTGGCCTGCGCGGCAAACACTCGAGTTTTCACCGGCGGCACAAGGCCGAGCATTTCGAGTTCCTTAAAAGACTTCCAGATCTTGGTCATGAGCGATCCGCTCGCGTTGGGCACAACAATGTTGTGCGGTGTTTTCCACCCGAGCTGCTCCGCAACCTCGAACCCGAGGGACTTGGAACCCTCGCCGTAAAACGGTCGGATATTGATGTTCACAAAGGCCCAGTGGTACTTGCTCGCAACCTCCGAGCAAAGCCGGTTCACCTCGTCGTAGGTGCCGTCCACCATCACCAGGTTCGGCTGATAGATCAGCGAAGTGATCGTCTTTGACAGCTCCAGATCGGATGGGGTGAAAATAAAGCGTTTCATCCCCGCCCGTGCCGATTGAGCGGCAACGGAATTGGCCAGGTTGCCGGTCGAAGCACATGCAACGGTATCGAATCCGAATTCCTTTGCCTTGGTTATCGCCACGGCCACGACCCGGTCCTTGAACGACAGGGTCGGGTGGTTCACGGAGTCATCTTTAAGATATATCTCCTTCACGCCCCATGCTTGTGCGAGGTTCCTGGCGTTCATCAGGGGCGTGAAACCCGTGTCAAAGCCCGCGGCAGGTTCTCCATCAATCGGAAGAAGCTCGCGGTACCGCCACATATTGTGAGATCGCGATTCAATCTTCTGTTTCGTCAGGTCCTTTTTGATACGGTCGTAATCGTACGTTACCTCAAGGGGCCCGAAGCAGAACTCGCATACGTAGATCGGGTCTATTTTATATTCTCTGCCGCATTCGACACAGCGTAAATTTTTTACGTACGTCATCGGCTACAGTTCCTCGTCAACAATGTTCAGCAGGACTTCCGCAATATTCCCGTCAACAATGGAATATCCCTTGGCTGCAGGGTGTGTTCTGTCCATGAGCGACACAATCACGTATACGGCTTCAGGATAAAACGCCAGTTCAACGTCAGTCACGGACGGAAAAGCGGGACCGGCGGTATGTGAATGATAAATACCCAGAAGATCTGTTCCTGCTGCCCGCATTTCTCGAATGACCCTGAAATGGTCTGAAGCGTCGATTCGATAAAATGCCGGACTCGGCACCTCACTCGTAAGTGAATATACCTTTTCCACCCTGCGGTCTTTGCCGGCGAGAATCCCGCACGCCTCATTTGGATACTCACGTTCGCAATGCTGAAACAGCAACTGAAGATCGTTCTTATGTATCGTCAGCATCGGTTATGATGCCCTTATGGTTAGTGGCCCATTGAGCAGAACTGTTCGTAATCGATAAGCTCGGTGATCGTCGGATGTTCCCCGCATACAGGACATTCTTTGTTCCACGGAACTTTTACCGTACGAAAGCTCATCTCAAGCGCATTCCAGAGCAACAGCTTGCCTTTGAGCGGTGTACCGATGCCGAGGACCGCCTTGATCACCTCGGTGGCCTGAAGCGTTCCGATCACACCGGTCACCGCCCCGAGGATGCCCGCCTCCTGGCACGACGGCACCATCCCGGGCGGTGGCGGAACCTCGAAAAGACATCGGTAACACGGCCCCTCTCCCGGGAAAATGGACGTCAACTGACCTTCGAACCTGAAGACCGCTGCGCTTATCAGCGTTTTTCTGAGCATCACGCACGCGTCATTCACCAAATAACGGGTCGGGAAGTTGTCACTTCCATCCACAACAATGTCGTAGTCTTTAATGATGCTCTTTATATTCTTCGACGTCAGTCGTTCTTTGTGCGGAATGACCTTTACATCCGGGTTCAGCGTCTCATAGGTCTCTTTTGCTGAATCAGCCTTGAGAACGCCGATGCGGCTTGTATTATGCGCAATCTGGCGCTGAAGGTTCGATATCTCCACACGGTCATTGTCTATCACGCCGATCGTGCCCACGCCTGCCGCGGCAAGATAGTACCCTACCGGAGAACCAAGTCCGCCTGCTCCCACAAGAACAACCCGTGCGCTCAGGAGCTTTTCCTGACCATCTCCCCCGACCTCCGGGAGAAGGATGTGTCTGCTGTAGCGCAATACCTGGTCTTCGGTAAAATCCATGATGAACCCCTGATACATGATCCATGATGCACGATTCACAATGCATGATTACTAATGCACATTGGTGATTCTGATTCCATCATGCATCATGCATCGTGCATCTCTTTTACAGTTTCTTCTTCTCTTTATCTTTCCTGACAAACAGATGCCATTCCTTCTCACCAATCTGATCGATCTTCAGGACCTTCTGCCCCTCATTCTCCATGCTCCTGGGCACGTTCTCAACCGCCGGTTTGTGATCAAGGATGACCTCGAGAACCTCGCCGAGTTGCATCTTTTCGATGGCCAGTTTGGATCGGACAAACGTGTATGGACAAACCTGGCCTTTCAGGTCGATCGTTTTGTCAACTTTCAAATCCTCAGCCATGATTGCACCTCCGGTGCATTAGTTCATAGTTCCCTGTTCGGAGTTCGGGGGGACTGATTAAGATTCGGCTCCCTACTCCGAACTCACAACTCTGAACTCACATCTATCCCTGCTTCCCATCCTCGACCCTTATCACAACGGCAGCGCCGGCGATACAATCCATTTTATTGATTTCATCAAGCGCTTTTCGCACATCCCGCTCCACGGCCTCGTGGCTCATCATTACCAGGGGGACTGCCTCCGCCGCATCACGTCCTTTTTGAATAACTGATGAGATGCCAATATTATTCTTCCCGAGCACTCCCGAGATCCGTGACAGAACACCGGGTTTGTCCAGGGCTGAAAACCGCAGATAGTAGCAGGACGTGATATCATCCATTTTTCTTATTTTAAGCGATGCACGATCCCGGAAGGCGGCCACCGGCGCACGATTCACCGAGCCGGCCAGAATGTCCCTGCCGATATCCACGATGTCACTCACCACGGCACTGCCCGTGGGCATGTCACCCGCGCCCCGGCCATAGAACATGGTGGAGCCGACGGCATCACCGACGACCGACAACGCATTGAACACACCATCCACGGTTGCCAGAGGATACGTCTCCGGCAGCATGGTCGGGTGCACCCGAGCCTCGACCTCGCCATGCACCATCTTGGTGATCGCCAGGAGCTTGATCTTATAGCCGAGTTCTTTCGCAAAATCGATATCGAGCGGAGTGATCTTCGATATGCCCTCGGTGTAAATATCGTCAAACTTCACCGGAGTGCCGTACGCCAGCATGGTAAGCACAGCCAATTTATGCGCCGAATCAATGCCTTCAATATCAAAGGTCGGATCAGCTTCCGCATACCCCATGGCCTGCGCTTCCTTCAACACCTCGTCAAACTTCCTGCCCGCATTGGTCATGAGTGTCAGAATATAGTTGCAGGTGCCGTTTACAATACCATAGATGGACTTGATATTGTTCGCAGCAAGCCCGCTCCGAATTGCCGCAAGGATCGGGATGCCGCCGGCCACGGATGCTTCATAACCGAGCGTTACGCCGGCCCGCTCGGCTGCAGCGTAGAGCTCTTCCCCGTGGACGGCCAGGAGCGCTTTGTTCGCGGTCACCACGTGTTTTTTGTTCTTGATGGCTTCGAGGATGAATTCTTTTGCCGGTTTATATCCGCCAATCAGCTCAACAACGATGTCAATCTCGGGATCGGTCAGTATTTCCTGAGCGCTCGTTGTCAACTGGACGCCCGGAAGTTTCACCCCCCGATCGCGCTTGATATCGAGGTCTGAAATTTTCTTTAACACAACCGGCGAACCGAGTCGCCGCTTGATGATATCCGCATTCTCTACCAGAATTCTGGCTGTGCCTGTACCCACGGTGCCGAAGCCGATAATCCCTACGTTAATTGATTTTTTCGATATCATTCATACCCCTTCTACGACAATTCATGGAGCGGTCCAGACATTGACATCCCTTTCATTTTAAGGAGAGATTCATCGTCTAACCGCCCAATTTAAAAAGTAAAATTGATAATAAAACAGAAGCGGTTGTTTGTCAATAAAAAATACTGGCATAACCAAAAACACGGAGAAATTTGTTTGATTTTTCAAGCTATCTATGCTACTTTTGTCGGCATGATCACAAGTGACATCCTTGCGGATTCCCAGAAATATAATATGAACACCTATGGCCGTCAGCCCATCGTGCTCGTCAAAGGACGGGGCTCGAAAGTATACGACTCGGACGGCAGGGAGTATATCGACTTCGTGGCTGGCGTGGCATCGAACAACCTGGGGCACTGCCACCCGCGAGTGGTCATGGCTCTCCAGAAACAGGCGCAGAGGCTCATCCATGTGTCGAACCACTATCATAATGAACCGCAGATAAATCTTGCCAAAGCTCTTGTCCATCATTCCTTTGCCGACAAGGTCTTCTTTTGCAACTCAGGCACTGAGGCGGTGGAAGCTGCGATCAAACTCGCGAGAAAATACAGCCGCGACGTGCTGAAACGGGACCGCTTTGAGATCATTACCATGCGGGGCTCGTTTCATGGCCGGACTATGGGCGCTCTTGCGGCAACGGCCCAGGAAAGGTTTCACAAAGCCTTCGAACCGCTGGTTCCCGGATTCCGATATGTCCCGTTCAATGATATTGGCGCCGTGAAACAAGCGGTGAACGATCGCACCTGTGCCGTGCTCGTGGAACCGATCCAGGGCGAAGGCGGGGTGAATGTTCCCTCCGGCAACTACCTGAGGGAACTCAGGGATATCTGCGATCAACACGAGATTCTGCTCATGCTTGACGAGATACAAACCGGCATGGGACGGACCGGCAAGCTGTTCGCCTATGAACATACTGACGTGCATCCCGATGTTATCATGCTGGCCAAAGGACTCGGGGCCGGTATGCCGATCGGCGCGCTCCTCGCCACGGACAAAGCTGCTCTGGCATTTACCCCGGGCGCGCATGGTTCCACGTTTGGCGGAAACCCTCTCGCGTGCGCAGCTGGTCTCGCATCCCTTGAAGCGCTGCTCGAAGACGATATCATTATCCCGTCCGTGGATCAACTCGGTACGTACTTCATGGCGGAGTTGGAAAAGCTGAAAATGAAGTATGGATTTATCAAGGATGTCCGGGGCAAGGGACTTCTCATCGGCATGGAACTGGACTTCGACGGCAAGGAGATCGTTACCACCTGCCTCAAGGAAGGGCTTCTGATCAACTGCACCATGGATCGGGTGCTGCGGTTCATGCCTCCGCTCGTTGTTTCCCTGGAAGAGATAGACCGGCTCCTCGATGTACTGGATGCTATTTTCGCAATGCGCTGAACTTTTGCGCATCTCGTTATCCCGAGAGGCGGCTTTCACAGCCGCCTCTCCTTTTTTGGAGTGCACATGAAAAAAGACCTGCTCGCAATTTCCGACCTTACGCTGCAGAACGTGGAAAGCATCCTGAAGCGTTCTGCGATATTGAAACAGATGCAGAAACAGGGCGTGATCCACCAGCCTTTGCGAGGCAAATCGCTCGGCATGATATTTGAAAAATCATCAACCAGGACCCGCGTATCCTTCGAGGTCGGGATGTTTCAACTGGGCGGACAGGCGCTTTTTCTGTCATCCGATGCCACACAACTCGGCCGCGGCGAACCTGTTGCCGACACCGCGAGGACACTCTCGCGGTATCTTGATGGGATCATGATTCGGACCTTCTCCCAATCCATGGTTGAAGAACTGGCAAAGTTCGCATCAATCCCGGTGATCAACGGCCTCACCGACCTTCACCATCCCTGTCAGGCCCTCGCCGATCTTTTTACCATTCAGGAAAAAAAGGGTAGGCTTAAAGGTCTCAAGTTGGTTTATGTGGGCGATGGAAACAATGTGGCGCATTCCCTGATCGAGGCATGCGTAAAAACAGGCATGCATATCTCACTTGCGTGTCCCGCAGGGTACACACCCAATGAAGCCATTTTGCAAGCTGCACGGCAAGATGCCGGTCTGACAAACGCCAAGATCGAGATAACACCTGACCCTTATCAAGCGATGATCAATGCGGACGTGGTCTATACCGATGTCTGGACGAGTATGGGGCAGGAAAAAGAACAGGCAAAGAGGCTCAAGGCATTCAAGGGCTTTGAGGTCAATCACGCTCTCTTGAAAGTTGCGAATTCCGCAGCTATTGTTATGCATTGTTTGCCGGCGCACCGTGGTGAAGAAATATCCGCGGATGTCATCGATGGACCGCAGTCAGTCATTTTTGACCAGGCGGAAAATCGTCTCCATGCGCAGAAAGCAATTCTTGAAATGCTGCTGTCATAACGGAAAAGTCAGCTGATATTAGGAAAATAGAAGTCTTAAAGTTGAAAGGACAACAGATACCTAGCTGTAATTTGATGGCAACTCATTGATTTTTATAATATTTTACTGACATTCCTTCCTATTTGTGCTATACATTATCAAGTACAGTTTAAGCGCAATATTGGAGGTGTGTTGATGAAACCGCTGATCGGGATAACCATGAACCTGGATGTTCAGGCCACACGAGACCTTAATCTCCTGGATCTTGATTATGGCAAGGCTGTTCTACGAGCGGGAGGAATCCCCGTTCCCATACTCGGGATCGACCATCTCATACCCGATCTGGTCAACCATCTTGACGGATTTGTTTTCACCGGCGGCGATGATATTCATCCTCGTTTTTATAAGGAAAAACCCCTTTCAGGGGCGCGCATCAACCTTTCGCCTGACGAGCGAACGCGTTTCGAACTTAAGCTGTTCAAAGCAATAACCCGGAAAAAGAAACCGGTGCTTGCCATCTGTCATGGGACTCAGCTCGTGAATCTCGCCCTGGGGGGAAGCATCTATCAGGATATCCCGCTGCAGATCCCGCAGGCACTCAAACATGGTCCGGCACGGACCAATGAAAAAGTATTTCATTCTGTGGATATTCTCGAAGGTACGCGCCTCAGTCATATCCTGGGTACACCGGGTATTCGTACACGCAGTTCGCACCACCAGAGCGTGAAGAATCCGGGCCGCAGCCTGAAACTGTCCGCGCTTTCCCATGACGGCGTGGTGGAAGCGCTTGAAGCACGCGGAAAACAATTCCTTATAGCAGTACAATGGCATCCGGAAAAGACCTCTCATGACCAATACACACATAAACTATTTACAGCGCTTATTGAAGCGTCGAAGAAATAACCCTGCATCCCTGACCACGATACGCTCATTCCTGGTGTTTATCGTTCTCACCCTTGCCATCGTCTCGTTCGCGTCAAGTTGCCGAAAATCAGATGACGGCAGATTGCCCAACCACCTTTACCTTCGCCTGAACGCCAATCCCACCACGCTGGACCCCGCACTGATAACTGATGTCATGGGGGGCGGGATCGCTGCAAAACTTTTCAACGGTTTGATCCGTTTCAACGAGAATCTTGCAATTGTACCCGACATAGCCTGGAAATGGGCGCTTTCGAGCGATCAAAGGACATATACGTTTCACCTGAGGCGCGACGTCAGTTTCAGCAACGGAAGACGGGTCACTGCGGAGGACGTTCAGTACTCCTTTGAACGCGTGCTGGATCCAAAAACCAGGGCGCCGCTCACCTGGGTCCTTGACAAGATAGAGGGGGCGCGGGAGTTTATGGCAGGAAAAGCAACCAGCGTCTCGGGCATCCACGTGAAGAACGATCATACCCTGGAAATCAGGCTCGAAAAACCCTATGGGCCCTTTCTCTCGCTCCTGGCAATGACCACTGCCTATGTCGTGCCCCGGGAAGAGGTTGAGGAACTCGGACAGGATTTCGGCACGCAACCCACGGGCAGCGGCCCCTATATTCTTGCTGAGTGGAAACATGGGCAGAGTATTGTTCTCTCCGCGAGGGAAGATTATTTCGAAAGCAAGCCGCGACTGAACGGCATCTATTACCGGATCATCCCCGAAGACCTCACCGCGGTCCTTGAATTCGAGACCGGCAGGCTCGACATCCTTTTGATTCCTTCAGCCGAATACCGGCATTTCACCAGTGACCCCGCATGGCGCGATCTGGTGTTTGGAAGACCGGGGCTGAACAGCTACTACCTCGGCCTTAACTGTACGCGGCCGCCATTTAACGATAAGCGGGTCCGCAAAGCAATGAATCTTGCGATCGATCGACAACATATCCTGAACACGGTGTTCGAAAAAAGAGGGGTTCTGGCTTCCGGCCCTGTCCCGCCGGAGCTCTGGAAGCACAGCGCCCGCCCCTGGTCACAGGGGTATGGGTATGATCCCAAGACCGCAAAAGCGCTGATCCACGATGCGGGGGCTGAAGGCGCAACGATCAATATATATATCTCAGCCGACCCTGAAGTGCTCGATATCGTTGAGGTCATTCAGGAATATCTTGCCAAGGTTGGCCTGAAGGCTGTTATCACCCAACTAGACTGGAGCGCGTTCAAACAAGCGGTCAATGAAGGAGAAGCAGATGCGTTCTGGCTGTCCTGGTGGGCGGATTATCCGGACCCGGAAAATTTCCTCCTTCCCCTCTTCCATTCCGCGAGTGCGGGCTCAGCAGGGAACCGAACCCGATGTGATGACATACAGCTCGATCGGTTGATCGAAGAAGCTCAACGCACCGTGGATGAGAAAAAACGATACCGCCTCTACCGGCAGGCGGAGGACCGCATCATAGAAAATGTACCCTGGGTCTTTATGTGGCACAAAGCCGACTATTTTGTGGTCCAGCCGTGGGTAAAGGATTTCAAGATTTACCCGATCTACTCCATCGACAAACGCATGGATGTGTCGGTAAAGAAATAGCATGAAATGAATTATCTCCTCTGGCACTACTGCGTCCGCGAAACTCGCGTACCAGGTTCTTGGCCAGAGACTGCATCTCCGGAATTAACTCTTTAATTCATGCCGTCATTGATCAGTCAATCAAAATAAACTCAACAAAAAAGCCGGCCAACAAATCGTTGACCGGCTTTTCAAATAATGCGTGATAATTTTATTCCTGATCCTACCTCAATCCCCCATATGAATGCAGTCCCGAGAGCACCAGGTTCACACCCAGATACGTGAAGATCACGGCAAGAAATCCGACGGACGAGATGACCGCCATCTGCGTCCCCTTCCAGCCGCGCACGTAGCGCGCGTGAAGATAGATCGCATATACGAACCAGGTGATGAGCGACCACGTTTCCTTGGGGTCCCAGCTCCAGTACGTACCCCAGGCGCTGTTCGCCCAGACCGCACCGGTTACGATGCCGCCGGTCAGAAGCGGCCAGCCGATCGCGATCATCCGATAGGTCACATCATCAAGCTGGTCCTGCGACGGCATGAACGGTTTGAGGAAGACCTTGAGCTTCATGCCCTGCGTCCAGATAAGCGCGAGCAAACCCAGCGTCACGGCCCAACTGATGAAAACTATGGGCAGCGAATGACTGACATAGGTCATCTCAAACAAATGTTTTTTAAAGGACTCACCCGCTGCCAGGTTTCCCAGGGAGACAAGGTACAGGAAGTCGATGCCCATGGCCACGAGCAGACTGATGGCAAGGGTCACGCAGAATGACCAGAAAAGAAAGACCTGGGATTTGTGCTTTGCCCCCACGGAGATCAGATAGATAAACCATGCAAGGATAAGCCCGCCAAGAATAAGCCAGAAGGCGGTCTTCATTTTATCTCCCTGGCTGGCCATAATGTGGCCGAGAGGCGCCAGGATCACCAGTGCCGCGGCGCCGTACGCCAGGTTGATAATGGGTCCGCGCTCCTCAATATCCATGAGCAGATAGATCATACTGATCGCAAAGGCCACACCGAACGCAGCATAGCCCAGAAAGCTGATCAGCACATGATAGAACAACCAGTTGCTCTTGAGCGCCGGAACAAGCGGAGTAATCTCGCTGCTGATTCCCGCCACGTTAATGAAGGCAAGGGCAAGAAACGCCACCGGCATCACGAACGCTCCGAAAGCCCTGGTCTTGTATTTGTACTCCACGATCATATAGATAAGCACCGTGCTCCAGGTAAAGAACACGAGGGATTCATAGAGGTTGGACAGCGGTACTCTGCCGATATCCATAACATACGACTCGCGCCAGCGAAGGAACAATGCGGTCGTCTGCACGAGAAGACCCGCGAACGTGATGATGGAAGCCCCAACGCCGATCCCGTTCTTCTTGAACGCCAGATAGCTGATGTAGAGCACCATTGCGATCAGGTATGCCAGAGTTGCGATATTAAATAATAAGGAGCTGTCCATGGTTCCCTCCGTGGTTCTTTTACTTGGTAATCTCGGCAACAATTTTGTTGAACTCGCGCTCAAATCCCAGTCGGTTCCTGTTCACCGAACCCGCAACCAGTATCACAGACTGGCCCTTCCGGTCCTGTATCCGCACCCAGATTTTTTTATGCGAACCGAAGAACGCAATGAGCGGCCCGATGCAAAGCAGAATGAAGCCGCTGTAAACCACCCAGACACCCGGATCCTTGGTGACCTGCAGTCCGGTATAGCGCGCGCCCCAGTAGCCATTGTACTTGATAACATAGTCTTCCGGCATATACGACCCGCCCGGTTCATATTTCATGACATACGTTTTATAAACCGGTTTTTTGCCTTTATATACTTCGAGCAGCACCGTGGGATTGATGAACTCATCGTTCTCGGTTCGCTGAAACATCACCTCGCCGGTGCCAGGGTTTCTGATGCCGAACGGCGCAAAATTGAGCGCCCGAATCGTCCGGTCAATGGACTTCACATAGATCTCTGAACCCGGATCAACGGTCACACTCTCTGCAATAGTCCGTTCGTCCCTGTTCTTCGGCTCAATGCGCAGCATGATCTTGCCTTTAGCATCGGGGATGGCGCCATAGCTGGACTGGTAAAAAGTGATCCCATGATACGAAAGAGGGTCGTTCACGCGGATGCGTTTATCGAGGATCTTCTGTTTATCCAGGTTGAAAACGCTGAGCGTACTGTGGAATTCCGAAGGCATGCCCGTGGGACCGTTGGCGCCCTGGTAGTAGTCGACATCAAAGCTGTCGCACCGGACATAGTATCCGATCGGCATCGCAGGCACTCCGCCTTGCGGACTCTGGATCACCGGGCTCTCACTTACGCCAAGGGACGCCATGATCCTGTCCCACATGGGAGCGTTCCGGAGATAAACGACACTGGATGCTTCTCCTTCGGGCAGGTTCAGGAATGCCTTGAATCCGAACAGGGAACCGATCAGAGCTCCCACGAATATCATGATGATGCTGGTATGGGTGATATACACACCCAACCGGGTGTAAACACCTTTCTGCGCTGCGAAATGCAGTGCATCCGGTTCCTGGGTTTTCACAACGTGGTAGCCGTGGGCGGCTATCGCCTTGGATACGCGTTCAGAACACGCGTCAGCATTGTCTTTCTGCGCAATTTCTTTTTTGAACGGAACGGCCTTCAGGCTGTCATCGTCAATCGGCTTGAGCGGGGCTTTAATGATCCTCCAGGTATGCGGGAAACGATCGAGCGTGCAGACCGTAAGATTGGCGGTGAGCAGCAGCAGGAGAAGCACGAACCACCACATGTTGTACAGATCGAAGAATCCGAGCGCCTCGAACAGGCTTACCGTGGCTTCGCTGTATTCTCTCAGATATTGTTCCGTGGGTTGATTCTGCTGGATGACCGTACCGATAACCGAAACGATCGCCAGGATAATGAGCAGCACCACAGCAAGCTTCACGGACGCAAGGAATTTCCAGACCTTTTCCGCGATTATTTCAACCAGTCCTTTTTGATTTTCCACGCTTCAACCTCCGGCTAAATGCCCAAAAAAGCAGAGACAAATTAACATATCAGTACATCAGTGTCAAGGTGTTTTGCAGCTGAACAGTTTATGATTTTGTGATGGAAGGCCCGCTGATGCGTTTTAAGCGCCGCAGTCGGCGGGGTCGCCCTTGATCTTTTCAATGATATGGTGAAGCGCGGGGAGGATCACTGCAAGATTTTCACGCACAGCTCGGGGACTTCCGGGAAGATTCACGATCAAGGTCTGTTTTCTAATGCCTGCAACAGCGCGCGAGATCATGGCATGAGGGGTCTTTTTCAGGCTTTCAGCGCGCATGGCTTCCGCCATGCCGGGGAGTTCACGGTCTATCACATCTTTCGTGGCCTCGGGCGTCACATCGCGTAGCGCCACGCCGGTCCCGCCGGTTGTAAGCACAAGATCAATATCGCCGGAATCAGCCAGACACCTGAGAATCTCGGAAATCAGCGGGCGTTCATCAGGGAGGACCTCATACGAACTGATGGAAGCTCCGATGCCGGTGATCATCTCTCGAATGACCGCGCCGCTCTCGTCCTCCCGCTCGCCGCGAAAACCTTTATCACTTAAGGTAATGATGGCTGTTCTGATCATGGACATTCACTTTCAGGTCGATAGACTGAAGGCTGAAGACTGAAGTGAATACGGACCAGAAAGAACAGATGCTCCGCCATACCACCTTCAGCCTTCAGCCTTATAACCTTCAACCTGCATCCCTTCAACCTGCATCCCTTCAACCCGCATACCTGCATCACACCTTCACCTCTTCAAGCCGGCTGACCACGACCGTATTCCTTCCCGCACGCTTTGCCTGATACAGCGCCTGATCGGCATTATGGACCAGGTCCTGCGGAGCCCCGTCGAGATGGGCGGCCACACCGATGCTGATCGTGGTTTTTATCGGAGCAGCGTGACCGGTGAAGTTCCGGTCCTGCACTTTCTTTCGCAACACTTCGGCACGGTAGGCGGCCCCATCAAGGTGCGTATCCGGCATGATAACAACGAACTCTTCCCCACCGTATCGTGCAACCGTATCGGTTTCCCGGACATTGTCTTTCAGGAGTGCGGCGATCTCGTGAAGAACGGCATCGCCGGCGGGATGGCCGTGTTCGTCGTTCAGTTTTTTGAAATGATCAATATCGATCATCATGAGGGACAGGTGGGCATATTTTTTCCGGTTGTAGCGTTTTATCTCTTTGGCGAGAAGTTCATCGAAATGGCGGCGGTTGAACACCTGCGTCAGGCTGTCGGTGATGGCGATGCGGGACAGCAGCTTATTCGCCTCTAGAAGCTGGTCCTTTTTTTCCTCAAGCTCGTGCGCTATCCTGACCCGCTCCGAGATATCGCGGATAACTTCCACGACATACCGCACGCCCCCCTCTTCGACGATCGGAGCGCAAATGCTGTGAACATGCCTCACCTCACCGTGCGGGAGCTTCACGCTGCACTGGTGTTCGCCCACTCTGATCGTTTTAAATGCCTCTTGAACACCATGATGCGGGCAGGATTCTTCCTTGATCCGTTCGGGAGGAATGCGACCGTTCACGTTTTTCAGACCCGGCAGCAGCTCGTACACGCGGGGATTGCTCTGAACGATGTTCATGTCCTTGTCGATAAGGAGCACGCCGTCCTGCATGGCATCGAACATGGTCTGAAGCTCCGCGCGAAAGCGCATCGTTTCCTGGTTGCGGGCAAGCTCCTTTTCCGATTCCAGGTTGGTCGCGTGCAGCGTCTGGATCCGATGCAGCATGGTGATAAAGCTCTTTTTAAGGTCGGCGAGTTCGTCCTCTCCTTCAGGAGACCGCAGCAGAGGGTCCCTGCCGTCGCGGACATTCGCCATGGCATCCCGGAGTTCTTTCACCGGCCGGTACACGAAATATCGCAAGAGCGCCACGAGGACCAGGGTGAGAAGTACGGTAAGAACCACGCTCCATGCAATGACCCTCCTGCGGCGCGACGTGATAAGATCGTCAAGGTCCCGCAAGGAAAAATCCACCCTCAGGATCCCGTTGATCTGGATATTCTTCGCATGACATCGGAAACATTCCGGCTGGTTCGCAATAGGAGAATAGTAGGAAATAAAATGATTGTCGTCCTGTTCACGGATATCGCTCATGTCTCCGAGCATCACGGTCTTCAGCACTTCCGGCCGCAGGTTCATGTCCAGACGACTGTCGCCATGCAGCTTTTCCCTGCCGTAGAGCGGCCTGCCCTCCGCATTGTAGATCATCACGCGATCGATAAAGAGCGGCGTGTTCACCTCTTCAAGGATATTCCTGACATCCTGGTGATGCCCCTTTTTCATGGACGCGTTGACGCTTCCTTTAATCGCCGCGGCAAAAGCGCCGAGGGTCCGCTCGGACGTGCGGATCATGTCCGCGCGCATGTTCCTGATGTCCATCAGGGTAAAGACACCTACCATGCAGGCTATCACGAGCGACAAAGTCAGGATGATCTTCAGTTCCAGCCGTTTTCTGATATAGGATATTACCAGCCCGTTCAAGCGACCTCTCCCCCGACCGTGAGCTCGGGTATCCGAAGCGTGGGTTGGGCGTCGCTTACCGGCGCCCCCTGCCCGTCCTTGCCGCACGTGCCGATGGAGAACCCGAGATCGGAGCCCACGCGGTCTATGGACATGAGCACCTGCGGCCCGTTTCCCGTGAGTGTGGCGCCCCGGACCGGTTCGCCGATCTCGCCGTTCTCAATAAGATAGCCTTCGGTCACTTCGAATACGAAATCACCATTCACCGTATTCACCTGTCCACCGCCCATTTTTTTCACATACAACCCTTTCGGCGTTTCCTGCAGAATGCTCCGGGGATCGGAGTCACCCGGAACGATCATGGTATTCGTCATCCGCGGGATCGGCCGGTGTTTATAGGACTCCCGCCTGCCGTTCCCGGTTGAGCGGGCATTGTCTTTCAGGGCGGACAGACGGTCATACAGAAAGGTCTTCAGCACGCCCTTCTCCACCAGCACAGTGCGGTTTGCATCAGTCCCTTCGTCGTCAAAACGGAACGACCCTCGTTTTCCCGGAAGGGTGGCATCGTCCGCGACCGTGACAAGCGAAGAAGCGATCCGCTCGCCGATCCGGTTTGAATATACCGACAAACCAGCCTGGGCAAGGTCAGCCTCCAGTCCATGCCCTACCGCCTCATGGATCATGGTGCCGCCGGCTTCCGCCGAAAGCACCACCGGCATGCGTCCGGCCGGAGCCTTCCTGGCGGACAACATCCTGACCGCGCGCGTTGCCGCAATCGTTGCCGCTTTTTCAAGAGCATCCGCATCGAACAATTCCATGCCCACGAAGCCGCCGATCGGCTCATACCCTGTTTGAACAACACCGGAATCAGCCGCGATCACCTGGACCATCGCGGTCAGATACAATCGTTCGTCCTCTGCGATGAATCCATCGGAATTCGCCATCAGCACCTGCTGGCGGTTCTCCCGATAGGCCACCATGGCCTGCCTGATGCGGCTGTCGATGGAACAGGCCGCGGTGTTCGCACGAAGAACGAGCTCCGTTTTCCGCGTGGTGGCAACTTTTTCAGGCGGCTGGGCAATGCGAAAATCCCAGCGGGGGTTTCTGCGGCTCAGATTGAACAGCGCGGGAGCTGTCGTTGTTGCGCCCGAAGACGCGGCCTGCCGCACCGCATCGGCAAGCTCCATGAGGGAAGCTGTCGTCAGCTCATTGGTATAAGCATACGCCGTGCGCCTGCCGAAGATGACGCGCACACCGGCCCCGCAGTCGAGACCGGAAATCACTTTTTCAATCTTTCCGTCTTCGCAAAGAATGGAAAGCGGCGCGCTCCGTTCAATAAAGATATCGGCAAATTCTCCAGAGGTTCCCAATGCTTTCTTTAAAATTGCGGCGAAATCAATGTCGATTTCCAACTTCGTTCTCCTGTCCCTGCACAACCGGTTCGATCGTCTGACCCATTTCACTGCTGACCAGCATTATTGTAGCACGTATGCAGCGACATCGCCATACCATTTTCCGGGCCGGAAGCTCACGCGCCGGCTATATTCCCGGTCACGATGACCAGGTGAAAACCACACGAGGTCACTGAAGTCAATGCACCAAAACGTTGATCAATCATTGACAAATTGCCTGTTTGACGCTATTATCATTTCAGTTGTTACTTGACCACGTTATCAAACAGTATGGAACCTAAAAAAATACTCATCGCCGACGACAATGAAAACATCCGGGAGGCGCTCACCTATCTTCTCGAGGATGAAGGATATCAACTGGCGCTTGCCGGAAATGGAACGGAAGCCCTCAAAAAGGTGCGTGAGTTCCATCCTGACATCATGTTCCTCGACATTATGATGCCCGAGATGAATGGTTACGATGTATGCCGTGCCATCAAATCCGATCCGCTTCTCGACAAGATCTACATCATCATGCTTTCCGCAAAAGGCCAGGCATCGGAGCAGGAGTTCGGCAAAGACGCCGGCGCGGATGAATATATTGTCAAACCGTTCAGCCCCATGGAAATACTTACCAAAATTAAAACCATCCTCAGCAAATGAAGCGTTATGCGTTCCACAATACTCCTTTCTCAGTTTAACTTCTTGACATTCCTCCTTCAGGTGAAGTAAATTACTCCATGTTTCAAAGCCTTATCAGGACCCTCAAGCAAAAAGAGCTGTTTACCCCGTCGTTATTCCTCTTATTGATCCTTGTTGTCCTGTCTCTCATTATCATATTGGGACAGTTCTTCCACCAGTCTCTTCAGAATGAAATGGCGGACCAGTTCAACAAACAGCAGCTCCAACTGGCCCATGAAGTTTCGATCAACATAGAAACCTTTGTCGATAATGTTTACAAAGATCTCAGGATCATATCCCATCTCCCTGATGTCACCGAAATCCATCGAAATTCACGCACCCGGGCCGCGGCTGAAGCAATTAATTTCAGTCTCCAAAACGAAGCGCTCATCACGATCCGGGTGATCGACAAACACGGCAAGGTCCTCTACGACAGTTCGCATCCCGGCAGAGAGGGTGTGGACCTTTCCACAACCGATTATTTCCAGAAAGCCCAGCTGCTACCGCGGAATGAGCGGCTCATCACCGACCTCCTGGAAATCCACAATCAGACGCCGGAGACCAAGGAATTCATCATCGCGGTCCCCATCTACAAGCATCAGGGAAACACGCTGATGGATGAATTCAGCGGCGAGGTGCATGCGATCCTGTCCATGGATGGATTGACGAGGAAATATCTCGCACCAATAAAATCCGGCATGCATGGCTACGCTTGGATGATGGACAGCGAGGGCACGCTGCTGTACCACCCGAATGAACCTCAGATGGTCGGAAAGAATTTGTATCATGCCGAGAAAGCCTGTTTTCAATGCCATGTATCATTCGAAACCGAACGGAAGATGATCGAAGGTAAATTGGAGTCTTTTGGCCGCTATGATGCCCCCGGCGGCAAGGACACGCTTGCGGCATTCTCCCGGATACCCATGTCAACAAAATCCTGGCTTGTTGTCGTCTCCGCTCCCTACTCGGAAGTCATCGATCTGATGCAGAAAAGCATGCGCTTTTACTCACTCCTCATCATATCCATCTTTGTCACCACCCTTGCCGCCTCCGGGGCCACGATCATTACATACAAAAACAAGATCAAGGCCGAGGAAAAAGCCATGCACCTCGAAAATCAACGCAGGCTGGAACGGGAGATTGAGATCTCGAAGGACTACCTGGAGAACATCATCGAGCATACCCAGACAAACCTCATGGTCCTGGACAAGAACCTCGTGGTCAATGCGCTGAACTCGGCGCAGGCGAATACCCTCGGCAGGCCCAAACAAGAAGTCCTCGGCAGGCCATTTTTCTCGCTGTTTCCCGACAGCCTCGAATCGTACGACGGGATCCCCATTGACATGATCTTCAAAAAAACGCTCTCAGGCAAAAGCTTCGAGATCAAGGACTACAAAATCACGGGCATTCGGGATATTCCCATCTATCTCGCCATGAACATCAGCCCCCTTCTGATCGAGGGAAAGGTCCCGGGCATTCTGATCACCAGCAATGATGTAACCAAGCGGGTCCAGCTCGAAGAAGCGCTGAAGCAGTATACGGTCGAGCTGGAAGACAAAGTGGACCAGGGGACCGCCACCGCCAAGAAACTTGAACAACAAATGCTGCACTCCGAAAAGCTGGCGGCTCTCGGCAGACTGGCGGCCGGCGTCGCGCACGAGATCGGCAACCCCCTGACGTCCATTTCGGCCTTTGCGCAGCTCCTTCGTGAAATGGCAACGGACGAGTTCTCCAAAAGCTCTCTTGATATCATCAACAACCACATTCAGAGGATCACCGAGATCGTCAGGCAGATGTCCACGTATTCCCGGCCCGACTCGCTGAACGTAAAATCCATACAGGCCAACGCAGTGCTGAATTCGTCTCTTGACCTGATGCGGCTGGACAAACGCTGGAAGAGCACCATAGATATAACCATCTCGCTGGACACCTCGCTTCCCATGATCCTGATCGATGAAGGACAGCTTTCCCAGGTATTCATCAACATCATCCTGAATGCTCTGGATGCGATGTCGGAAGGCGGAGCCATGCATATTTCCACGCGCACCGGAACAGACGATCAGGGCAACAACGCAATCCTGATAGAGTTCAAGGATTCGGGCGTCGGCATTCCTCCCGAAGAACTGAAGAAGATATTCGACCCCTTCTATACGACAAAAGAGGCGGGTAAAGGGACCGGCCTCGGCCTGGCGCTCAGCTATAATATTGTGAAGAAATTCAACGGCGACATCAAGGTGGAAAGCGAACCCGGGAAAGGCGCCGTTTTCACCATTGTCCTGCCCCTGGATAGAAATAATGCATAAGGAGAATGCACCATGCTGAAACCAAATATTTTGATCGTGGACGATGAAAAAGACATCTGTATGGTCTTGAACCTCCTGCTCTCCAAGGAAGGATACGATGTCAAAGAAGCGCACAGCGGTGAGGACGCGATGGAGCGCATCAAAAAAGAGAACTTCGACATCGTCATCACGGACATCCGGATGAGCAAGATCGACGGATTTGAAGTCTTGAAGCAGGCGCAGAAGATCAGTCCCGAGACCTCGATCATCATGATGACGGCGTTCGCTTCGGTCGGCTCCGCGGTCGAGGCGATGCGGGCGGGCGCGGCTGATTACATCACGAAACCTTTCATCAATGACGAAATCAGGCTGACCGTCAAAAAGATCCTGCAGAGCAGAGAGCTCCAGATGGAGAACCTCATCCTGCGCCAGGAGCTCAGTCAGCGGAAATCGGCCTTCCCCGACATCATCGGCAGCTCCGAGCCCATGCAGAAGATCTTCGGTCTTATGGAAAAGGTGATCCCGAACAAAAGCAATATCCTGATCACCGGTGAAAGCGGCACCGGAAAGGGCCTGGTGGCACAGGCTATCCACGAATCCGGGCCGCGCAAGGACAAGCCGTTCATATCCATCAACTGCGGAGCGATCCCGGAGAACCTTCTCGAAAGCGAACTCTTCGGCCACAAGAAAGGTTCCTTCACATCGGCGAATGAGGATAAAAAGGGACTGATCACCATGGCGAACGGCGGAACCCTGCTGCTCGACGAGGTCGGGGAACTGCCCTCCGCGCTCCAGGTCAAGCTGCTGCATGTGATCCAGACCAAGGAACTGACTCCTGTGGGCGACACCCGGAGTATTCTCGTGGACGTCCGCATTATTGCGGCCACGAACGCCGACCTTTCGCAACGGGTCAAGGAAGGACGGTTCCGGGAAGACCTTTTTTACCGGCTGAATGTGATCGAGATCAAGATGCCGCCCCTGCGGGAGCGCCGCGACGACATCACCGTGATCATCAAGCACTATCTGGATTCCTTCTCCAAAGAAGCGGGGAAGAACATCAAGGACATCGACCATGAGGCCATGCAGGCCCTCCTTGCGTACGACTGGCCGGGAAATATCCGGGAGCTGCGAAATACGATAGAGCGGGCTGTGGTGCTCGCTGATGGTGAGATCATCACCATCCATGATCTGCCTGATAAATTCCGCACCCTGGACGTGGAAGGCGTATCAACCTCATCGCTTCGTCAGGCGCTCGATAATTTCGAGCGGGAATACATCAAGCGCAGCATGGCGGAAAACAAATCGAATAAGGAGGCTACCGCTGCCAAGCTCGGCGTGGATCTTGCCACGCTGTACCGGAAGCTGAAGAAACTGCGGATAGAGGCGGGTTGAATTCTGTTGCTTTATTACTACAGCGAACCCTCAGCCGTCATTCCAGCACGATTCAAGCTGGAATCCATCGGCATTATTCTTCGAATCATTGAGAGACAAGGATTCCTGCCTTCGCAGGAATGACGATCGTAATTGAAGCAGCTGTTAAATTACCGTCTTTAATGATTGCAATAATTGCTCACACGGTTAATCCGCCGGAGTATCTTCGTGATACGGCTCAAGGGTGCGTCTAACACTGTCGGCAGGCCGCACATCGCTCACCGAGGACACCGGAAGCGCCACCCATTGATTTGCTGTTTTAATGTGGACATCCATGTCCGACACCTCTATCAGCACTCCCTTGTACCGCATCCCATTGGCGATCACCTCGACTTCTTTTCCTATCATGCTCCGGATATCAGCCATACACGCCTCCCCCCTTCCTTCAATTCATACCCTCAGTATATGAAAAATCCATAAGTAGCGCAATTCAATTCAGGGCGCTCATTGGTCACTTCTTTAACCTTGTCATTTCGCGTTCAAGGTCTCGGTGTAATGTAGATAACTTCTTCTCTTTCTCCAAACGCAGCCGCAACCGCTTACGCTCCTGGCTTACCGATGAATAGTCTATCGAACTTTGGGGACGTTGCTTCTAAACATGACTTAATCGCCTACGTCTTTTCCACCCGCTCGATTGCGCGCGTGATCGCCGATGCATTCACGCCAACGTGCCGGGCGATAGCCGCCGCTGTTAGCCCAAGCTCGGCCCTGCCGCGCACCGCGATTCGCG
>Ga0334722_10000091_pt1 | contig 127271 bp, 120 predicted proteins | sample C3_bottom_MG_FD_207210 | JGI IMG/M metagenome (GOLD analysis project Ga0334722, IMG submission 207210) | Sediment microbial communities from Yellowstone Lake, YNP, Wyoming, USA - C3_bottom | ecosystem: Environmental > Aquatic > Freshwater > Lake > Sediment | place: USA: Wyoming | collected... | reverse complement strand
CTACGCGCTCCCTCCAGCGAGCCCGGCGCAACCCCGCTTGCATCCTTCTGTTTCTGCATATCCGACTCCTTCTCTCAGACACGATTTAACCCCAAATTCGTGTCCAGGAAAATCGGAGCCGGCGCAGTAATAGCTCGCGTGGGACGCTGTGTTGGCTACCGAACAGAGCTGCCAACATTTATCGGGTAGCGTTTTGCCCTAATTGAGTGCTTTTCCCGCTGAAGGTCTCCTATGCCGCTCAACTTCCTGCTCGCGTTTCTTTTCCACCATTCGAAGTATCCCGGTGGGGTACCCATTACCAAATTCGCCCAGTTCGCAGGCGTCACTCCAGCTGAGGCAGACCGGGCGCTGCGCCGGCTTGCGAAACGCAAGGCGTCCCTGCTTCGCGTAAGTAAGCACCCGGACATTCCGCGGGAGCGCGTTGCCACCTTGACCCAGTGGGGTCACCTCCGCTTTGGCTCGCACCCGTGCCTTATGCTGGATAACGGCACGACTAATTGCGCGACAAGCGCAAACCACCCTAACGAAAGGACGGCCCCCTCCCATGCAGTTATCCAGACGAGCTAGGCCCGCGCATCCGCAAATGCGCATAGTTTGGCGGTTCTTCGCGGACCCCTCCCATCAGTGGCAGTGGCAACAGCTGGCTTTTGACGGAACGGTCGTCGGCCATTCCAAAACAGGGTATGTGCAGTATGAAGCCTGCGTAACAGATGCGGCGAAACATGGGTACATGGCGGTCCCGGCCAGGCCCAGGAGCAACTCGCCGAACACGAGCCAGTTGCCGGTAAGCGCGTTCAGGGCTGTCTTTGAGCACAGCGAAAGCACCCCGGCAGAAGAAAGCATCAACACCGGCTAATTACGCTGATTGCTAGGCTGCGCCAGAACAGGGATACCACCTCAGAGAATTTTACTTCGTATGCGCGACATCGCGCAGAGCACGCGGAAGTGATAGCGGATAACCGCACCTTCGCTCTGCTCTGAAGCGGTCATTGGGTTGTGGCTGGGCAAGCACCACCCACATGACAAAAATCAACAGCCTCCTGAAACACGCCTGATACAAAGGTAGATCCACAACGACTGACTGAGGTGAACATGGCAACCAATATCAAGGGCACCCGGACCGAAAAGAACCTGCTCGCGGCCTTTGCCGGCGAATCGCAGGCGAGGAATAGGTACACGTTCTTTGCGGGCGCCGCGCGAAAAGAAGGGCTGATGCAAATCGCGGATATCTTCGAGGAGACTGCAGCGCAGGAAAAGGAGCACGCCCAACGCTTCTTCAACTTTCTTGAGGGTGGGGACGTCGAAATCACCGCAACGTTTCCGGCCGGAGTGGTTGGTGCGACGCTTGAGAACCTCAAGGCCGCAGCCGCCGGCGAAGAACACGAATGGACAAATTTGTACCCTGAATTCGCCAAAGTAGCGCGCGAGGAAGGATTCAAGGATGTGGCTCTCGCGTTTGAGCGCATCTCCATCGCGGAGAAGCAGCACGAAAAGCGCTACCGCGATTTGGCGAAGAACCTCGAGGACGGACGCGTGTTCAAGCGAAACGGGACCGTGACCTGGCGCTGTCGCAACTGCGGCTACCTGCATGAAGGGCCGGAGGCCCCGAAGGTGTGCCCAGCGTGCTTACATCCGCAGTCGTATTTCGAACTGCTCGGCGAGAACTGGTAGTTCAAGCCTATCCTTTTTCCACCTTCCTATGTGAAAGGGCAGCATCATGACCGAACCCGTGTGCGTCCAAAAATCCCCCTACGCGGTTGAATTGGCGCCAGGCGATTACTACTGGTGCGCCTGTGGCCTCTCCAAGAAACAGCCCATGTGCGACGGCTCGCACAAGACCACAGACATCACGCCTAAGAAGTTCACAGTAACCAAGGCGGACACCTATTACCTGTGTGGCTGCAAGAGGACGAAGGACGCGCCTTTCTGCGACGGGACGCACAACTCGCTTCCCTAAGGCGATTCGGCGCCGAGAAACGCTTACTCGCGAGCTCGTCCCTCGCTCTTGCGAGCCCGCAATTGGGCTTGGCGCTCTCTTTAAGAGAGTACTTCTGGCTACCATCGAACAGCCGCTAGCGGCGACATTGCTGAACGTCCTGTGGCCGAACTCAGACCCAATGTTTGCTCGCGTTCGCGGAGTGCTATTTCTTGGTGCACTGCGGAACACCGTTGAATAAGCTTGGCGCACCGATGTCGAGGTCTGCTAGGCGTGCATCAAGCACGTTGCATAAGAGACTATAGCCATACACCGCGCCTGAAGGATTCGCGGAAATCCCCGCGCGCTGCCGCGAGTCGCCTGCAGTTTCACTCCGGCGCACGCGCAGATTGCCGCGAGCCGGCCTGTTTTCAACATACTGTCCATTCGCAGACCGGCCGAAGAAACCCGTCCTTATTGACGTTCAGGCATATTCGTCCGCCGTCTTCCATGCTACGGCGTGGCATTGCCGGATCCGCCGCTCGCTTCGAAAACGCGTTGTGCCAGATGATGAATCACCTGCACACCGAGTTCAGGCGCGAGGCAGTCGAACACCTTTGGCTCCTGCATCGCACGCAGCCAGGTGAGCTGGCGCTTGGCGAGCTGGCGTGTGGCGTAGATGCCGCGATCGCGCAGCTCGGCGCGGTCGTACGCGCCTTCGAGATGTTCCCAGGCCTGGCGGTAGCCGACACAGCGCATCGAAGGAAGGCCCGGGTTTAGCGCATATTTTCCGCGCAGGGCGGCGAGTTCCTCGACCAGGCCCGCTGCCAGCATGGCGTCGAAACGCCGTTCGATGCGCCGGTGCAGCGCCGCGCGATCGTTCGGGACCAACGCCAGCGGCAGGAAACAATACTGCGCCGGGGCAAGTACGCGCGCACCCTGCAGCACCGACAACGGTTTGCCGGTAATGCGAAACACTTCGAGCGCACGCTGGATGCGCTGCGCATCGCCCGCGTTCAGCCGCGCGGCCGTGACCGCGTCTATGCGCGCGAGTTCGGCATGCAAGGCCGGCCAGCCTTTTTCCATCGCCTCGGCCTCGATTGCGGCGCGCACCGCGACATCGGCCTGCGGCAGATTCGACAGGCCCTCGCGCAGCGCCTTGAAGTAAAGCATGGTGCCGCCGGCCAGCAGCGGCACACGGCCGCGGCCGGCGATCTCGCGCATCAGGCGCGCCGCCTCGCTGCGGAACTGCGCGGCCGAATAGCTCTGCTCGGGACTGATGACGTCGACCAGATGATGCGGCACAGCCGCGCGCTCGGCGGCTGTGGGCTTGGCTGTGCCCACGTTCATGTCGCGATACACTTGGGCCGAGTCTACGCTGACGATCTCGACCGGAAAATGCTGCGCGATCTGGAGCGCGAGCGCGGTCTTGCCGCTGGCCGTGGGCCCCATCAGCAAAATGGCCGGGGGCAATCCCGCGGCCGCTGCGCGGCTCATGCGCGCGGACGGCGCGTCGATGCGGGTGCCGGGCTCAACCCGCCGCACCGCGCGAGCGCCGCGCCTCGTAGGCCTGCAGATGGCAGTAAGCGGTGGCGAGCAGGCGCGCGTCGGCGCCGGCGGCGCGCGCGCGCCGCAGCATGTCGCCGACGACGTGATCGGCTTCGACCGGCCCGCCGGCCTCGAGATCGCGCAGCATGGATGCGGTGAAAGCCGAACCGCGCGCGAACAGCATGCCCTCGGTGCGCTGCAGCGACTCGGCGCGCGGCGCATGGCCGGCTGCGGCGGCCGCCGCGATGCAGCTATTCAGGGCTTCACGCATCAGCGCTTCCCCGTCCGCGGCGGCGAGTATCTCGCCCACGCTGGCGCGCATCAGGCAGGTCATCGCCGCCAGGCTCGCCAGCAGCACGAACTTCTCCCACATGTCCTGCTCGATGTTTTCGCTGACTTTGCACTCCAGCGACACGCTGGCATAGGCCCGCGCCAGCTCCTGCAACAGGCCTGCGGCATGCGGGTGGTTGCCTGCGCGCGCGCCGCAAGCGATGCCTTGAAACTTGCCCAGGTGGCGTATGACGCCCTCGGCGTCCAGCGTCGAGGCGATATAGCAGGACCCGCCGAGCACGCGCGCGGCGCCGTAAGCCTGCTCCAGCCGGGGGAGCTGCGCCATGCCGTTGAGCAGCGGCAGGATCAGGGTGTCCGGGCCGATTGCGCCGCCGATCGCCTCGATCGACGCTTCGAGGTCGTAGGCCTTGCATGACAGAATCACCAGGTCGTAGTCGGGCCGCACCGTTTCCTGCAGCACCGTGCGCACCTTGATCTGTGCATCGCCCATCGGGCTCTTGATCACGAGTCCGGCCTCGGCCAGCTTTTGCGCGCGCTTGGGCCGCACCAGAAACGTCACGTCGGCTCCGGCCTGCACCAGGCGGCCGCCGAAATAGCCGCCGACCGCGCCGGCGCCGAGTATCAATACTTTCATTGCTGCGCTCCCGTTGTTGGTTGTTCGCGGCCCGTTCTCGGCCGGTTGAATCTAGCGTCCGCGCAGGAACAGCCTGTCCAGGTCGGCCAGGCTCATCTGATACCAAGTGGGCCGGCCGTGGTTGCATTGACCGGAGCGCTCGGTGACTTCCATTTCGCGCAGCAGCGCGTTCATTTCGGTGACCGTCAGCGGCCGATGCGCGCGCACCGCGCCATGGCAGGCCATGGTCGACAGCAGTTCGTGCTGGTGCTCGGTGAGCACGCGGCTGCCGCCGAACTCGCGCACCTCCGCGAGCAGCGCATGCGCCAGATCGGCGACGTCGGCGGAGGCGAGCATGGACGGCACCGCACGCACCGCCAGCGCCGTCGGCGACAAAGGCGCCATATCGAAACCGAGTCGGTGCAGCACAGCGGCGTACTCTTCCACGGTCGCCACTTCCAGCCGGTCGGCGTTGAAGGTCACCGGTATCAACAGTTTCTGCATGCTCATGCCCTGCGCTTCCAGCGCACCCTTGAGCTTCTCGTAGAGGATGCGCTCGTGCGCCGCATGCATGTCCACCAGCACCAGTCCCTGCCGGTTCTGCGCCAGGATGTAGATGCCGTGCAATTGCGCGATGGCGTAGCCCAGCGGCGCATCGGTATCGGCCGGCGCAGGCGCTGCGGCACGTATGCTGTCGAATGCCACGCGCGCGCCGGCGCCTCCAGGCGCGTAAGCCGGTCCGGGCGGCAGGGAGAACATGGCCCCGTACGCCGCCGCCGGTTGCGCTACGCCCAGGCTGGATTGATACGGCGCGCGCTGGAAATTTGTGCCGCCGAGCGTAGGCACGGCCAGAACCGCGGGCGCGCTCGTCTGCGCCGCGCTGCCCGACAGCGCCTTGCTCACGGCGTGGTACACGAACTGGTGGATCGCGCGCCCGTCGCGAAACCGCACCTCGGTCTTGGCCGGGTGGACGTTCACATCCACACCCAAGGGGTCGAGTTCGAGGAACAGCACATAGGCCGCGTGGCGGTCGCCGTGCAGCATGTCCTGGTAGGCCTGGCGCAGCGCGTGGGCGAGCAGCTTGTCGCGCACGAAACGGCCGTTGACGAACGCGAACTGGGCGTCGCGCGAGCTGCGCGAGAACGCGGGCGAGCCGGCGAAGCCGGACAGGCGCAGGCCGGAGGCGTGTTCGTCGAGCGCGCGCGCCGCAGCGGCGAATTCCTCCCCCGCCACCGCCGCGATGCGCCGCGCCGCGTCGCCCGCCTGAAGATGCGAGATCACCCGGCCGTTGTGCTTCAGGCTGAACGCGACATCGGGCCTTGAGAGCGCGATGCGCCGGTACACGTCCTCGCAATGGCCGAACTCGGTCGCCTCGGTGCGCAGGAACTTGCGCCGTGCCGGCGTGTTGAAATACAGGTCGCTTACCTCGACGCTGGTGCCGCCCGGATGCGCCGCGGGCTGGGTCGCGCCTTGCGCGCCGCCTTCGGCGGCGAGGCTCCAGGCGTGCGGCGCGCGCGCGCTGCGGGTGGTGAGCGCGACGCGCGCCACCGAGGCGATCGAGGCCAGCGCCTCGCCGCGAAAACCGAGCGAGCGCACCTGCTCCAGGTCATCCAGGCTCGCGATCTTGCTGGTGGCGTGGCGCGCGAACGCCAGCGGAAGATCACCCGCTTCCATGCCGCCGCCATTGTCCGTCACCTTGAGCTGCTTGATGCCGCCCTGCATCAGGCTGACGCTGATTTCGGTGGCGCCGGCATCGAGGCTGTTTTCCAGCAACTCCTTCAGCACGGACGCCGGGCGCTCCACCACCTCGCCGGCGGCGATCTGGCTGATCAGGGTGTCCGGCAGTAGGCGTATCGAAGGCATGGCGGCGCGTTTTTTGGGCGCCCAAGTATACCGGGAATGGGGTGCACTTGCGGTAAGATGGCGCCTGTTTTGAAAAGCCGCCAATGGAAATTCTGCTGTCTCTCTGGGACCTCGTCGTCCACCTCGACACACACCTCGCCAGCTTGCTCGCGCAGCACGGCGTCTGGGTGTATGGGATACTGTTTCTGATCGTGTTTTGCGAGACCGGCTTGGTGGTGACGCCCTTTCTGCCGGGCGATTCGCTGCTGTTCATCGCCGGTGCCCTGACCGCGACAGGCAGCGGCGCAGGCCAGCTTGATCTCGCCATGCTGATCCTCCTGTTGATCGCCGCTGCGGTCCTCGGCAACACCACCAATTACCGGATCGGCCGCTATTTCGGGCCCAAGGTATTCGGCTGGAAAGATTCGCGCTTTTTCAACCGCCGCGCGTTTGACAAGGCCCACGCTTTCTACGAACTGCACGGCGGAAAGACCATCGTCATCACCCGCTTCCTGCCGATACTGCGCACGTTCGCGCCTTTTGTCGCCGGCGTGGCGCAGATGACGCATGCGCGCTTCCAGCTCTATAACATCTCCGGCGGGGTGCTCTGGGTCGTTTCCTTGACGCTCGCCGGCTACCTGTTTGGCAACATCCCGTGGGTGAAAGACAACCTCACGCTGATCATTCTCGGGTTTATCATCATTCCGGGGCTGCCGGCGCTAGTGGTCGCGATACGCACCTGGAACGAGCAGCGCCGTGCGCGCGCCGAAAAGCTCTAGTCGGTAAGTTGGTTCGCTGCCAGCGTGGATTTCGACAGCGGCGGGTTCTTGGTGAAGTAGCGTTTGATGCCCTTGAAAATCGCCTGCGCCATTTTTTCCTGGTAAGCCTCGTCGTTCAGCCGGCGTTCCTCCTCCGGATTGCTGATGAACGCGGTTTCCACCAGGATCGAGGGTATGTCGGGAGCTTTCAACACGGCGAAGCCGGCCTGCTCGACGTCGTGCTTGTGCAGCGCATTGACCCCGCCGAGTTCGGACAGTACGGCCCTTGCCAGCTTCAGGCTGTCGTTGATCTGCGCCGTCAGGGAGAGGTCGGCCAGCGTCATCGCCAGATAGCGGTCCTTCATATCGAGGTTGACCCCGCCGATCAGGTCGGCGTCGTTTTCGCGCTTGGCCAGCCATTTCGCCGCAGTGCTGGTGGCGCCGCGCTCGGACAGGGCGAATACCGAGGAGCCGCGCGCATGCGCCTTGACGAAGGCGTCGGCGTGCACCGAAACGAACAGGTCGGCGCGCACCCGACGCGCTTTTTGCACGCGCCCCTGCAGCGGAATGAAAAAGTCGCCGTCGCGGGTGAGCACCGCGCGCATATTGGGTTCGGCGTCGATGATGGCCTTGAGTTTTTTCGCGATAGTAAGCGTCACGTTCTTCTCGCGGCTGCCGCCCCGGCCCCTGGCGCCGGGGTCCTCGCCGCCGTGACCGGCGTCGACGACGACGGTCACCAGGCGCGCCACCAACGGCTTGGCCTCGACGCTTGGTTCGCGCCTCTGCGCAGGCCCGGGCCTCGCCTCGATGCCGGCGGTTTCGCGCGCCGCGGGTGGCGCGGGTTCCACGCCTGGCGCTTCAGGTTCGAACTTCGCGTCCGGTTTTTGCAGCAGCGCCATGAGCGGATCGACCGGCGCCAGCGGGTAGACATCGAGTACCAGACGGTGGCCGTAGTCGCCCACCGGTTTGAGCATGAAGATCTGCGGCTTGACCTCGGTCTTCAGGTCGAGCACCAGGCGCACCACCCCCGGTTTGTAGCGGCCGGCACGCATCTGCCCGATGTAGGGGTCGCTGGTCAATATCTTGCCGGCGATCTCCCGCTGCACGCTGTCGAAATCCACCCCTTCCAGATCGAGCACCAGGCGGTCCGGGTTCTTCACCAGCAGCAATTCATGGCGGATCGGCTGGCCGGCCTCTATGGTGATGCGGGTGTAATCCTGAGCCGGCCAGACGCGCACCGCACTGACGCGCTCTGCCGCGCCGGCGCTGCCCGCGGCGGCCGCGATGACCAGCAGTAGGAGTTTGCTTAGGGGCTGTTGCAGCATTGCCGCAATGCCCGCTGAACAAGCGCTGAAGACTTGCGCAAGCGCGGACTTGCGCCAGGCGGCAGTACGACTCAGGGCGGCAGTTGCATCAATCGGTCTAAACATGCTTTGCCCTTTTCGGTTCCAGCGCGAATGCTCAGGTCGCGCCCGTCGCCGCCGAACTCGAGCGCAAGGTCGAGGTCAGCGCAAGGCAGTAGCCCGGCCGCCTTTTCCGGCCATTCCACCAGGCAAATCGAGGCGTCATTGAAGTATTCGCTGAAGCCTGCATCGCGCCATTCCTTTGGGTCCTGGAAGCGATAAAAATCAAAGTGGTACAAGTTTAACCTAGAAACGGTATAAAGTTCAACCAGCGCATAGGTCGGGCTTTTTACCCGGCCGGCGTAGCCCAGGCCGCGCAGCAGGCCGCGCACAAGCGTGGTCTTGCCGCTGCCCAGATCGCCGTGCAGGTACAAAGACAAACCGGGCGCGATCGCCCGCGCGAGACGCGCGCCCAGCGCCTGCGTCGCGGCTTCGTCGGGCAAATGCATTTTGAGCATACTGAGATTCTGATGAGGGTCGATTGGACGAAGCAGGTCCAGGCGGCAAGGCAAGGTCCCGGATTATCCCTTCTCTTTTATATCACGCCGCGTAACCACGCGCGGGATGCAGCGTCCGGGTTTGCGGCCGACCTCGAAACACGCGTCAGCGTCCGACGCTCCGCTTTTCGGCGGGGTCCCTGCCCGAAACCGGTTGCGCGGCCGCCTCAGGCCGCAGCGCCGGAACTTCGGCGAGCCGACGGGCGATGTGATCCAGCGCCGCCTCGACCTGGTCGATCAGGATCAGGCACAGGTCGCCCGGCTTCAGTCGGGCGAGTGCGGTATCGATGGCGAGGAATTCGCCGCGGATTTCCTCCACCTTGGAAACGCGCTTGGCGCGCGCCAGGCCCTCGCGCAGAAGATCGAGCACCTCCCCGTCCTCGCGGCCGCGCTGGCATTGGTCCTGGTACAGCAGCACCTCGTCGAAGGCGTCGCCCAGGATTTCGGTCTGGCGGCGTATGTCCTCGTCGCGCCGGTCGCCCGCGCCGCTGACGACGATCATGCGGTGTTGCGCCGGCATGGCTTCCACCGCGCGCACCAGGGCCAGGATGGCATCCGGGTTGTGGCCGTAATCGGCGATCAGCTGCGCCCCGCGGTAGCTGAACACGTTGAAGCGGCCGGGAACGGTCCCGGCGTCGCTGTCGAAGGAGTGCAGGCCGGCGCGTATGGCTTTCCAGTCCAGCCCCAGCGCCCAGGCGGCCGCCGTGGACGCCATGGCATTCTCGACCTGGAACCCGATCGTGCCATTGCGCGTAAGCGGCACCTCCTCCAGCGCAATCCGCTGGACGGCGACACCGTGTTCGGCGACGACGATCGAGTTGCCCTCGACATAGACGACGCGTTTTCCGCGCGCGTTGTGCGTGGCCATCACCGGATGGTGGCGGTCGGCGGCGAAGAACGTGACGCTGCCGGGGCAGTTCTCGGCCATGACCGCGACCATGGGGTCGGCGGCGTTGAGGACGGCCGTGCCCTCGGGGGCGATGTTCTGCACGATGACCCGTTTCAGCACGGCGAGGTCCTCGACCGTGGCGATGTAATTCAGCCCGAGGTGGTCGCCTTCGCCGATGTTGGTGACCACCGCGACCTTGCTGCGGTCGAAGGCGAGGCCCTCGCGCAGCAGGCCGCCACGGGCCGTCTCGAACACGGCCGCGTCGACATCCGGGTGCATCAGCACGTTGCGGGCGCTCTTCGGGCCGGCGCAGTCTCCCGTGTCGATACGGCGCCCGCCGACATAGATTCCGTCGGTGCAGGTCATGCCGGTGTGCAGACCGCTGCAGGAGAGGATGTGCGCGATCAGTCGCACCGTGGTGGTCTTGCCGTTGGTGCCGGTTACCGCCACCACCGGGATGCGGCCGTCCTCGCCATCGGGGAACATTTCGGCGACGACCGCTTCGCCGACTGCGCGGCCCTTGCCGGCGGAGGGCGCGAGGTGCATGCGCAGGCCGGGCGCTGCATTCACCTCGACAACGGCGCCGCCCTGTTCTTCCAGCGGCTTCTGCAGGGTTTCGCAGACGACGTCGACCCCGGCGATGTCCAGACCTATCATTTGCGCCGCCGTCACGGCCCGGGCCGCCACTTCGGGATGGACGTCGTCGGTGACGTCGGTGGCGGTGCCGCCGGTGGAAAGGTTGGCGTTATTGCGCAGAACGACGCGCGTGCCCTGCGGCGGCACTGATGCGGCGTTGAGTCCCTGCACGGCCAGGCGTCGGAGGGCGACGTCGTCGAAGCGGATTTTCGTCAACGGGGTGGCGTGACCGTCGCCGCGGCGCGGATCGCTGTTCACCTGCTCGACCAGTTGCTGCACGGTGTGCGCCCCGTCGCCGATTACGTGGGGCGGTTCGCGGCGCGCCGCCGCGACCAGCGTCCGGCCGACCACCAGCAGGCGAAAATCGTGGCCTGGCACGAAGCGCTCGACCAGAACAGTCGAGCCGTATTCGGCCGCAGTGGCGAAGGACGCCGCCAGCTGTTCGCGGGTCGTGACGTTGACCGTGACGCCCTTGCCCTGATTGCCGTCCTGCGGCTTGACCACTACCGCCGCGCCGATTTCCTGCATCGCGGCCCAGGCGTCCTCGACGTCGGCGACCGGGCGGCCTGCGGGAACAGGGACGCCCGCCGCATCGAGCAGACGCTTGGTCAGGGTCTTGTCCTGCGCGATGTCTTCCGCGATGGCGCTGGTGCGGTCGATTTCTGCGGCCTGGATGCGGCGTTGCCGGCTGCCCCAGCCGAACTGCACCAAGCTGGCTTCGTTGAGGCGGCGCCAGGGTATGCCGCGTGCGGCGGCGGCGCGCACGATGGACCCCGTGCTGGGCCCGAGGCGCACGTCGGTGTCCAGTTCGCGCAGGCGCGCGAGCGCATCGGCCAGGTCGAAAGGGGCATCCTCGATCGCGGCGGCGCAGAGCTGTTCGGCGAGCGCGAGCGCGAGCCGGCCGACGGCCTCCTCCGAATATTCGACGACCACCTGGAACACGCAGCGTTCGACGGTTTGCGTCACCCGGGTGAAGGTGACCGGGCAGCCGGCCTGCGCCTGCAGCCCGAGAGCGGCGAAGCCCAGGGCATGGGCGGCCGAAATGTCACCCCCCTGACCGGTCAGGCGCATCGGGCCGATCTCGGGGAAGCGGGCGCGCAGACGGACCTCGAAGCCGGGCAGGCCGGACACGGCGCACTCGGCGTCGCTGCACTTGACCACCGCCTCGATCGCGGTATTGCGGCTCCACAGGTTGGGGCCGCGCAGGGCTCGAATTCGTGAGACGTCCATCGCTTGCCCTTACTGGATCGCCGCCGCGTGCGGGCGGTTGCGCGCCGGCCACTTGGCATGGCGGTCATGCTCGAAGGTCTCGACGCCGACGCGGATCATCTCGGCCGGAATGCCGAGCGCCACGGCTGCGCCCGTCGCAGCCAGCAGGCTGGCCGCGAGACCCGCCCCGCCCTCGCCTTCGGCGTTGCTCGCGGCGAAGGCGGGCAGTTCGGCCACCGATCCTTCAACCGTGCCCTGCGCCAGCGTCAGGCGATTGTCGCGCAAAAACAGCGCGCGGCCGCCGCGCTCGCGGTGCGCGACTATGGCCGGCAGGCTGGCGGCGAGGCCGTAGAGTATCACCTCGCCGTCGCACAATTGCGCCATGCGCATGACCAGAGGATCGGCCGCATTCAACACGGCGGCGCCCCCGGGAAGGACGATATCGACCTGACTGCGCAGGACATGAAACACCTGCTCCGCGTCCTGGATGTCGTACTGGCCGAGCGCCTCGGCGCCCTCGACGTCGGTGACGACGCCGACCTGGCAGCGGTCGTAGGCGATACCCTGGCCGAGAATGAGCCCGGCGCCGTTCTCGAACACCGCGGCTTCGAGCGAGCGGTTGATCAGCAGGCGCTGGCCTGCGGCCCAGTTGGCGCAGTCGTTCTTGTCGACCAGGCGGCAGTCGAGAAACAGGCCGTCGCGGCAGGCCAGCCCGACCGACTTGCCCGAGAGATGGATCAGCCAGGCGACGATCCGCGCGATCAACGCTGTACCTTGCGTGCCGGCAACGCCGACGATGCTTATCCGACCGGTTTCACCTTCGGGAAACAGGTGGTCGACGATCGCCTTGCCGACCGGCCGCGGTCTGGCATCGGCGGGCATCAAATGCATGTGCAGACCGGGTCCCGCATTCACTTCGACGATGGCGCCGCGCTGCTCTTCGAGCGGGCGCGAAATGTCCTCGGCGACGACGTCGATGCCGGCAATATCCAGCCCGACCACGCGGGCGGCGAGCGAAACCACCGCGTCGACATCGGGGTGAACGCGATCGGTGACGTCGTGTGCGACGTTGCCATTGCGCTGGATCAGCACTTTCTTTCCCTCGTCTGGAACCGACTCGGGCGTGTAGCCCTGCCGCTTGAGTTCGAGCACGACGGCCTGGTCTTCCTTGAGCACGATCAAGCCCAGCGGAAAATTGTCGTTGGGGCCGCGCCGCGGATCGCTGTTGAGCTGCCGATCGATCAACTCGGCGATGCTGAGGCGGCCGTCGCCGACTACCCAGGCGGTTTCGCCTTTGGCCGCCGCGACGACGCGTCCGCCGACCACCAGCAGGCGGTGCTCGTCGCCCGGCACGAAGCGCTCGACGATGACGGCGCTGCCTTCGTTCTCGGCAACGTGGAAGGCGTCCTCGACTTCCTTCTGCGTATTGAGATCGGTAGACACGCCGCGCCCATGATTGCCGTCGCGGGGCTTGACCACCACCGGCGGGCCGATGTCTTCGGCCGCGTCCCAGGCATCCTCGGCACTCTCGACGATGCGCCCCTCGGGCACCGGCACGCCGCAGGCGGCGAGCAGGCTCTTGGTGAAGTCCTTGTCGGTCGATATGCTCTCGGCGATGGCGCTGGTCTGGTCGGTTTCGGCGGTCCAGATGCGGCGCTGGCGGCAGCCGTAGCCGATCTGCACCAGATTACCTTCGTTGAGCCGTATCGAGGGTATGCCGCGCTCGGTCGCCGCGTTGACTATGCTCGTCGTGCTGGGGCCGAGGCACAGCGTATCGGCCATCTCGCGCAGCGTCTCGACCTTGCCCGGCACGTCGAACGGCGTGTCGTTGATGGCCGCCATGACCAGATCGCGCGCGGCATAGAGGCAGGCGCAGGTGACCTGTTCCTGGCGCGAGCGCACAACGACGCGATAGATGCCGCGCTTGGCGGTCTGGCGCGCCTTGCCGAAGCCGGTGCGCTGACCGGCGAGGTTCTGCAGTTCAAGCGTGACGTGTTCCAGGATATGTGCCGCCCAGGTGCCTTCACGCACGCGCTGCAGGAAACCGCCGCGCTCGCCGACGCTGCAACGGTGCTCGATCAGGGAAGGCAGCCAGGAGGACAGGCGCTCATAGAAGCCCGGTATCTTGTTGGACGGCGCGTCTTCCAGATCTCCGATATCGACCCAAGCCTCGATGATCGGGCGGTAGGTCCAGATGTTCGGTCCGCGTAGCGGGGTCAAGCGCAGGAATTCGATATCGTTGTATTTCACTTTCTGGCCTTGCTGCTGAGCGGGCAGCTCGGCAGAGTATGGATGAAGCGTTGCAGGCTTAACGCGGATGATGGCATTAGGGTTTACCAGATTCCGACAGAAATATCGCCGCGTCCATCCCCGTCCCGGGTGGGCGCGCGTTATTCGGCATATACTTCGCGAGAAGACTATCGACATTGCGCCGCAGCAATAGGACGAAAGCCCGAGCGAGCGGGCTCATTCAATAGATGATTTCAGAGCCTTATCATAGAGTTCGCCAGTTTTCCGCGCTGCCCGAAGCCTGGCGGGCGCAGATCGACGCGGGCATGGCCGGGGACGAAAGCCTGCAGGTCTGGCTGGAAACGGATCTGGACACCGGGCTGCACTATGCCAAGGGGCTGGTGGCGCTTACGGACCGACGCCTGTTCGCCATTCAGGCCGGGGAGCCGCAATGGCGCGAATGGCCTATCAGCTTGGGACTCAGTTTGGCGCACCAGGATCACGCCGGGGTCGGCACCCTGGAACTGCGTGACGAGACGCGCTGTCTGGCGACCTGGCGTTACACCATAGGCCAGAACCCAGCCGCGCTGCGGTTGATCGACGACTTCGAGCGGCAACTCGAAAGCCGGCTTTCCGGCCGCCCGGTCGAGTTGCCGGAGGAAGACCTCTGCCCAGTGTGCAACACGCTGCTCGAAGCCGGGCAGGAGGAATGCCCTGTCTGTGCCCGCGAGATCCATGCACCGCCCTCGACGCGCACGCTGCTGCGGCTGGGACGCTTCGCCCGGCCCTATCGCTGGCCCTTGTTCTGGGGCTTCGCCCTCACCCTGGTCTCGACCGCCGCTGCCATGGTGCCGCCCTACCTGAGCATGCCGCTGATGGACGACGTGCTGATTCCCTACCAGAACGGCAAGCCGATCGATGCCGGTCTGGTCGCGCTGCTGCTGGGCGGCCTGCTCGGCGCCTCGCTGCTCGCCTGGGGCCTGGGATGGGTGAGGACCTACATCCTCTCGCTGGTAGCGGAGCACATCGGTTCCGACCTGCGCACCACCACCTTCGAGCACCTCATGCGGCTGTCGCTCGAATATTTCGGCGGCAAGCGCACAGGCGACCTGATGGCGCGCATCGGCTCGGAGTCCGACCGCATCTGCCAGTTCCTTTCGGTGCACGTGCTCGAGTTCGCCAACGACGTGCTGATGATCGTCATGACTGCCGTCATTCTGTTCTTCATCAACCCCTGGCTGGCCCTGATCACGCTGCTGCCGCTGCCCTTCATCGCCTGGATGATCCAGTTGGTGCGCGACCGGCTGCGCAACGGTTTCGAGAAGGCGGACCGCATCTGGTCGGAAATTTCCAACGTACTGGCCGACACCATACCCGGCATCCGTGTGGTGAAAGCCTTTGCCCAGGAGGGCCGCGAAACCCAGCGCTTCCGCGCCGCCAACGCGATCAACCTGACGGTGAACGACCGCGTCAATCGCGTCTGGTCTTTGTTTTCGCCGACGGTGACCCTGCTCACCGAGATCGGCCTGCTCATCGTGTGGGCTTTCGGCATCTGGCAGGTGTCCAGGGACGAGATTACCGTCGGCGTGCTGACGGCGTTTCTCGCCTACATCACGCGCTTCTATACGCGGCTGGATTCGATGAGCCGCATCGTCTCGACGACGCAGCGCGCCGCCACCGGCGCCAAGCGCCTGTTCGACATCCTCGACCATGTCTCCAGCGTGCCGGATCCGGCCAACCCGGTCCGCCTCGCCGAGGTGAAAGGGCGGATCGAGATCCGCGACGTCGGTTTTCGCTACGGCAACCGCTCGGTGCTGCGCGGCGTCGATCTCACCGTCGAACCGGGCGAGATGATCGGCCTGGTCGGCCATAGCGGCTCGGGCAAGACCACGCTGGTGAACCTGATCTGCCGCTTCTACGACGTGACGGAAGGCGCCATCCGCCTCGACGGCGTCGACATCCGCTCGCTGGCGGTAGCCGATTACCGGCGCAACATCGGCCTGGTGCTGCAGGAGCCCTTCCTGTTCTTCGGCACCGTCGCCGACAACATCGCCTACGGCAAGCCGGAGGTGTCGCGCCAGCAAATCATCGCCGCCGCGCGCGCGGCGCACGCCCACGAATTCATCCTGCGCCTGCCGCAAGGCTACGATTCGCTGGTCGGCGAGCGCGGCCAGGGGCTGTCCGGCGGCGAGCGCCAGCGCATCTCCATCGCGCGCGCGCTGCTGATCGATCCGCACATGCTGATCCTCGACGAAGCCACCTCGTCGGTGGATACCGAGACGGAAAAGGAAATCCAGAAGGCGCTCGACAATCTGGTGCGCGGGCGCACCACCATCGCCATCGCCCACCGTCTGTCCACGCTGCGGCGCGCCGACCGTCTGGTGGTGCTCGACCGCGGCCGCATCGTCGAAGTGGGCAATCACGACGAACTGATGGCGCGCGAAGGCGCCTACTACCGGCTCTACGAGGCCCAGGCGCGCAACGTCGACGTCGACCTCGACGAGAGCGCCGAGCCCGAATGGACGGTGGAACACAAGGCGAAGGAGGGCTGATGCCGGCACCCGATTTCCAACTGACGCGCAATGCCTTCGGCCGGCTGGTGCTGACCGCCGCCGACGGCAGCGTCTGCGAAGGCGTCGTGCCGATGCGCGCCTTTCCGATCGCCGCGCCCGGCGAAGGCATCGCGCTGGTCAGCACGGACGGCCACGAAGCCGGCTGGATAGAGCGACTCGATCTGCTGCCCGCGGCGCTGCGCCAACTGGTGGAGGAAGAACTCGCGCGGCGCGAATTCATGCCGGAGATCCTTCGCATTCACGAGGTCTCCAGCTTCGCTACACCCAGCACCTGGAAAATCGACACCGACCGCGGCGCCACCACCCTGGTCCTGTGGGGCGAGGAGGACATCCGCCGGCTCGGCAAGTCCGGACTGCTGATCGAGGACCGCCACGGCATCCACTTCATGGTGCCCGATATCAACCGGCTCGACGGCATCAGCCGCCGGCTGCTCGACCGCTTCCTCTGATCGGCGCTCGCGCAACCGACGAAGCCGGCGCTGCGCTTGGCTCGGCGGCGCGCCGCCCGGCCCGGCGCGGTATTGCTTGCGAGCAGACTACTGGCCGAAACTATAGCCTTGCGCCGGGCGCAACTGCCATGCGCCGTCGCCGGCAAGCACCAAGACCTGCTGGTGATATTTCAGGATCGAGGCGCGGTGGCCGACGCTGACCATGGTCGTGCGGCTTGCGGCGAGCTGCCGATAAAGACTCTCCTCGTTTGCCGCATCCAAGGCGCTGGTGGCTTCATCCAGCATGACGTAGCGCGGTTGGGTGAGCAGCACCCGGGCGAAGGCGATGCGTTGCTGCTCTCCCATGGAGAGAACTTTCTCCCAGTCCACTTCGACATCCAGGCCGCCGAATCTGCTGGCGATGTCGGGCAGATTGATCCTCTCCAGCAACTGGAGCAGCTCGGCATCGGTGGTCGGCTGGTCCTTATTCGGATACAGGAGCTGGCTGCGCAGGCTCCCGAGTACCATGTAAGGCTGCTGCGGTAGAAACAGCATGTCCTCCGGATCCGGCCGCAGGACTCTGCCGCCTCCGCAGTACCACAAGCCCGCGATGGCGCGCAGCAGCGAACTCTTGCCGCTTCCGCTGTCCCCGACGATCATCAGCCCTTCCCCCGGATTGACCGCAAGCGAGAGATTGCTGATCAGGGTGCGCTCTCGATTCGGCGTCTGCAACGTGACGCTCTCGAGCGCCAGGCGGGAATCGCGCGCCGACTCGATGCTGCCTACCCGCGCGCCCCGCCCCGCTTTCCCCGCCAGGACCTTGGAAAAGGTATGCAGGCGATCGATCCCCGCCGCGAACCGGCTCAGGCTTTCGAAGTTATCCACGATCACCGCCATGGCGCCGAGTACCGCCGCGAAAGCCCCGGCAGCCTGAACGGCACGACCGACTTCGAGCTCGCCCGACAGCACCCGCGACGCGATGATCGCGCTGGGCAGGACGATGGTCAGCAAGCCATAGGCATACTGGAACAGATTCAGGAAAAGCTGGCTCTTGATCAGTTTGTTGAAATTGTTGAACGCCTCGTTAAAGCGCCGCCTGATCTGCAGCGACTCCTGCGCTTCGCCGCGGTAGAAGGCAATCGATTCGGCGTTTTCGCGGATCCGCACCAGGCCGAAGCGGAAATCCGCCTCGCGCTTGAGTTGAAGGAAATTGAGGCCGATCAGCACCTTGCCGAATACAAACCAGGTCACCAGCGTGCCGAAGACCGCATACAGGACCAGGAAGTAGACCATTTCCCTGGAGATGAACCAGAGCACGCTGCTGAAGGCGACCAGCTGGAGAACGGCCCCGATGAGTATCAGCAGGAAATACAGCGAGCGCTGGGTAAAGGTATTGATGTCCTCCGAGATCCGCTGATCGGGGTTGTCGATTCCGGCGTTCGAATTCAGTTCGTAGAAATGCCGGTTGCTGAAATAGCTGTCCAGGAATCGGTTCGTCAGCCAGCGCCGCCAATGGATGCCAAGCTTGTCCCGCACAAAATAGTAGAAGGCATAGATCGGAACGGCCACGATAAGCAGCCCCAGGCAGAATTTGATGGCGCCCCAGAACCGCGCTTCATCTCGTGCCGCCAGGGCCGAGGTGAATTCCCCCGTCTGCTCGTTGAACAGCACGGCGAATTGCGTCTCCGCCAGCAGCAACAGCACCAGGAGGGCGAGCAGGCCCCAGGCTTTCCATTTCTCTTCGCGGCGCCAGTAAGGCGTTGCGATGGCCCAGAACCGCTGCCACAGGTGACGGTCGACTTTGGTCATTGGCTCGGCTCACGTCCGGCTTGGAGGCGCATGGTAATTTGTATCGTTCGTCCTGGACGAGATCTGTATAGTTCATTCCAGGCAAATCGAATTTGAGTTCGCGCAACATAATCCGCGAAAGAATTGCAGCGATGGAATTCCCAGTCCTCTACGCAAAGCCGGCTGCGACGGCCTAGGCATGTCCGCAGCAGAGGCCGATCGCAATTACACCCTGCTTGCGCGCAGCATCAAGGCGTGGGGGCGCGAACTCGGTTTCCAGGCGGTGGGCATCGCCGACACCGATCTGGGCGCCGCAGAAATTGGCCTCGCCCAGTGGCTGTGCGCCGGTTTCCACGGCGAAATGCGTTATATGGCGAGGCACGGCATGAAACGCGCGCGACCGGCGGAACTGCATCCCGGGACGCTGCGCGTGATCAGTGCGCGCATGAACTATCAGCCCGAGGCCGCCGCGGCTTGGCCTGTCATACACGCTGCGGAAAAAGCCTATATCGCACGCTACGCCACCGGACGCGATTACCACAAGCTGCTGCGCAGCCGGCTCGAGCGACTTGCCCGGCGCATCGCGCAGGAAGTCGGCGCTTTCGGCCACCGCGTCTACACCGACTCGGCACCGGTGATGGAGGTCGAACTGGCCGCAAAAAGCGGCCTGGGCTGGCGCGGCAAGCACACGCTGTTGCTGTCGCGCGACGCCGGCTCGTATTTTTTTCTCGGCGAAATCTACACCGACCTGCCGCTGCCGGCGGATGCGCCGGTCGCGGATCACTGCGGCTCCTGCAGCAAATGCCTGGACATCTGCCCGACCGGCGCCATCGTCGCCCCGTACCGGGTCGATGCAAGGCGCTGCATTTCCTATCTCACGATCGAGTTGAAAGGCGCTATTCCACTGGAATTTCGCCCGCTGATCGGCAACCGCGTCTACGGCTGCGACGACTGCCAGCTCGCCTGCCCCTGGAACCGCTACGCCGAGGCGAGCGGCGAAGCGGATTTCCGCGTGCGCCACGGGCTGGACGACATTGCGCTCGCGGACCTGTTCGCCTGGAGTGAAAGCCAGTTTCGCGAGCGCATGGCCGGCAGCGCCATCCTGCGCATCGGTTTCGAACGCTGGTCGCGCAATCTCGCCGTGGGCCTGGGCAATGCGTCCGCCGGCACGGCCGTGACCGCCGCGCTGCGATCCCGCACCGACGATCCCTCGGCGCTGGTGCGCGAGCATGTCGCATGGGCGCTGCAGCGTCACGGCGCTCAAGTTTGATACCATTCACCATGCGCCTGCACCAGCTCAAGCTCGATTTCATTCCGGAACAGGACCGCCTGTTGCTGCGCGTCAGCACCGACAACCAGCTCGAGGTACGCCTGTGGCTGACGCGGCGCGCGCTGCGGCTGCTGTGGCCGCTGTTGCTGCAGATGGCGCGCGCCTCGCCCGAGATCGCGCTGCAAAGCAACCCGCAGGCGCGTGACGCCCTGGTCGGGATGCAGCACGAACGCGCCCTGCGCCAGGCCAATTTCGCCGACGCGTTCGAGGAGACGCCGCGCGCAATGCCGCTGGGCGCCGAACCCATCCTGGTCGCGCGCATCCGGACCAGCCGGGACGAACAGGGCAATCAGGTGCTGGCGCTGCTGCCGCAGCAGGGCCAGGGCATACACCTGACGCTGGACAACACCCTGCTGCACTCCTTGTGCAAGCTGCTGCAGAACGCCGTGGCCCAATCGGAGTGGGATATCGCGCTGGACCTGCCGACCTTGCTGCTTCAGTCGGAAGCGGGCGACGCGGCCGCGCCCAAGACCGTGAACTAGTCGCCCAGGGTCTCCAGCTCGGCCTGCAGCGCCAGCCATTCTTCCTCGGCCTTGGTCAATTCCGCGGCGGCCTTTCCTTCGCGCGCGAGCTCCGCCTTGAACTTGTTCGCATCGGCATAGCTCTCCGGGTCGGCCAGCCATTTGCCGAGCAGCGCACGCTCGCGCTCGAGATCGGCGATGCGCCGTTCGAGCTTGGCCAGGCGCTGCGCCAACGGCCGTTTCTGCGCGTAGCGCCGGTTGCGCTCCTCGGCTTCGTCGCGTTTCTTCTGTTTGCGCGTTGCGCCGGCCGGCTCGGGCGCGGCGGCACCGGTTTCGCGCAGCCGCAGCCAGTCGCGGTAGTCGTCCAGATCGCCGTCGAAGGGCTGCACCGCGCCGTTGGCCACCAGCCACAGGCTGTCGGCGGTGGTGCGCAGCAGATGCCGGTCGTGCGACACCAGCACGATCGCGCCCTCGTACTCCTGCAAGGCGAGCGTGAGCGCGTGGCGCATTTCCAGGTCCAGGTGGTTGGTGGGCTCGTCCAGCAGCAGCAGGTTGGGGCGCTGCCACACCAGGAGCGCGAGCGCGAGCCGCGCTTTCTCGCCGCCGGAAAACGGCGCAATCGGCGCTAGCGCCATGTCGCCGCGAAAATCGAAGCCGCCCAGGAAATCGCGCAATTCCTGCTCCCGCGTGCGCGGGTCCAGCCGCGCGAGATGCCGCAGCGGGGACTCGTCCGGACGCAGCACTTCGATCTGGTGCTGGGCGAAGTAACCGATCGCCAGGCCCTTGCCTTCCAGGCGCGTGCCTTGCATGGGCGCGAGGGCTCCGGCGAGGAGTTTGATCAGCGTCGATTTGCCCGCGCCGTTGCGCCCCAGCAGACCGATGCGCCCGCCGGCCGCAATGCTGAGCTTGATTCCGTCGAGCACGGTGCGCCCGTCATAGCCGATCGCGGCGTCGTCCAACACGAGCAGCGGATCGGGGCCGGCCAGCGGCTCGCGCATGCGAAAGTCGAACGGCGTATCGACGTGCGCCGGCGAGATGACTTCCATCCGCGCCAGCGCCTTCAGCCGGCTCTGCGCCTGGCGCGCCTTGGTGGCTTTGGCGCGAAAGCGCTCGACGTAGGAGTGCAGATGCGCGATCTCGCGCTGCTGCTTCTGGTAGGCCGCCTGCTGCTGCGCAAGCTGCATCGCGCGCTGCTCTTCGAACGCCGAATAGTTGCCCGTGTACAGCTTCACCCGGCATTGCTCTATGGCGAGGATGTGCCCGACGGTGCCGTCGAGAAAATCCCGGTCGTGCGATATCGCGAGCAGCGTGCCGGGGTAGTCGCGCAGCCATTGCTCGAGCCAAATCACCGCATCCAGATCGAGGTGGTTGGTCGGCTCGTCGAGCAGCAGCAGGTCGGAGCGGCACATGAGCGCGCGCGCGAGCTTGAGGCGCATGCGCCAGCCGCCGGAGAAGGCGTCCACCGCCTGCGTCTGCTCGACCGCGGAGAACCCCAGTCCGTGCATCAGGCTGGCGGCGCGGTTGCGCGCGGTATAGCCGCCGGCGTGCTCGAAGGTTTCGTACAGCACGGCGAGGCGCTCGCCTTCGTCCTGTTCGTGCGCGTGCGCGAGCTCCTGCTCGAGCGCGCGCAACGGCGCGTCGCCATCGATGACGAATTCGATCGCGGCCTGATCGCTGGACGGGATATCCTGCGCCACATGGGCGACGATGAGCCGGCCGGGCAGTTCGAGGTCGCCGGCTTCCTGGTGCAGATCTCCCAGCAGCAGCGCGAACAGGCTGGACTTGCCGCAGCCGTTCGGCCCCACCACGCCGATCTTCTGGCCGGCGTGCAGGGTGAGGTCGACGCTTTCGAGCAATACCTTGCTGCCGCGCGCGAGAGTGAGTTGACGCAGAGTGATCATAGTGGGCCGGGATGTTTCCGCTGGGGACGCGGAGGTCTTGCTCTAACAGGCTGCACCCGTTGCGCTTGGCCGGATTTTCCCGGCTGCAGGCAGGTGCAGTGGTGCTGCGCGCAGACCGCCGTTACGACTGAATTTCTTCGGCGGGATCGAGCTTGCGCGCCTCGTCTTCCAGCATCACCGGAATACCGTCGCGTATCCCGAACGCGAGCCGGTCGGCTTTGCAGATGAGTTCCTGCTCGGCCTTGCGGTAGAGCAAAGGCCCCTTGCAGATCGGACACACCAGAATGTCAAGCAGTCTTGAGTCCATTTAGCTTCGCCAGGATGAATTCGAAAAAAGCCGGAGCCAGCTCAGCCTCGACCTGCAGCGCGTACCAGTGCTGCCGCGCAAACGCTTCGCATTTTACCGCATCCTTCTCGGTCATAAGCAGCGCTTCGCAATCGCGGAAGTCGAGCTCGCCTGCCTGATAGGCGTGATGGTCCGGAAACGCGTGATTCACGCTGGTCAAACCCAGTCGCGCCAGCTGATCGAAAAACCGCTTGGGATGGCCGATGCCGGCCACCGCATGCAGCTTCTTGCCCGCCAACGCCGCGGCCGGCACGCTGTCCCGCGGGGCGGCCAGACGGCGGAAGGCGTCGCCGCGCAGATCCATGCGAAACGACGGATGGTGCGCCCCGCCCGGCGCCGCGTTGACCACCCAGGCGTCGACCCGGCGCGACACCGGTTCGCGCAGCGGCCCGGCGGGCAACAGCAAGCCGTTGCCCGCGCCGCGCTCGTCTTCCACCGCGATTTCGATGTCGCGCGCGAGCCGGTAGTGTTGCAAGCCGTCGTCGAGTATCAGCACGTCGCATTCCGGATGCGCGGCGAGCAGGCCCGACGCCGCCGCGGCGCGGTCGCGCCCTATCCATACCGGACAGCCGCTGGCGCGCGCCAGCAGCAGCGGTTCGTCGCCCACCAGTTCCACCGGACTGGCAGGCGCGACCGCCATCGGTGCCGTGGCACGGCCGCGGTAACCGCGGCTGATGATGCCGGGCTTGCGCCCGTTTCGGGTCAGCCTCGCCGCCAGCCACAAGACCAGAGGCGTCTTGCCGGTACCGCCGGCCACCAGGTTGCCGACGACGATCACGGCCACCGGCAGTCTTACCGCGGCCAGGGCGCCGCTGCGATAGGCAAACCGGCGCAGCGCCGTCAGCAGGCGGTACAGCAGGCTCGCCGGCCACAATGCGAGCGACAGCGCGCTGAGGCGATACCAGTGTTTTTCCGGAAAGCTGGGTTCCACTTCAGGCACTCCCCGGCACGGAGGCTTATTTGTTCTGGGTTTGCGTGGCGAAGGAAAGATGGCCGTAACCGGCGAGGCGCGACGCTTCCATGATATTGATCACCGATTGATGGGTCGCGTTGGAATCGGCGCTGATCACCACCACCGGATCCTTGAGCTCGCCTGCGGCGCGGTGCATTTCCTCGGACAGGGTGTTCACGTCGTTGAACGCCACCGGCTTGCGATTGATGGTGTACTGTCCGCCGGCACTGACCGTGATGTTGATTTCGTTGGGCCGCTCCAGCTGCTTTTGCGCGTCGGCGGTCGGCAGATTGATCTGCAATTCGGCATACTTGGAGTAGGTGGTGGTGATCATCAGGAAGATCAGGATCACCAGCAGCACGTCGATCAGCGGGATCAGGTTGATCTCCAGGTTTTCCCTGGCCTGGAAGCGCTGGAAATTCATGCCCGGTCGGAGGTCCGCTGCGTCTTGGTGGGATCAAAGTCCAGGCGCTCGCCGTGTATCAGGTCGACCAGCTTGCTCGCCTGCTGCTCCATATCCACCAGAAAGCTTTCCACTTTGGCCCGAAAATGGCGGTAAAAAATCATCGCCGGTATGGCAATCACCAGGCCGAGCGCGGTGTTGTACAGCGCCACCGAAATGCCATGCGCCAGCACCTGAGGATTGGTGCCCGAGGGTGATTGCGAGCCGAAGATTTCTATCATGCCGACCACGGTCCCGAACAAACCCATCAATGGGGCGATGGTGGCCAGCGTGCCCAGGGTGGTGAGGAAGCGCTCCAGTTCGTGCGACACCGCGTGCCCCGCTTCTTCGATGGCTTCCTTCATCACGTAGCGCGAACTGTTGTGGTTTCTCAGGCCCGCAGCCAGCACCTGCCCCAGGGGCGAATCCTTGGCAAGCTGGTCCAGCATCTGCGGATTCACGCCTTGCTGGCGGTAGGCATTGACCACCTTGGTGAGTAAATTGGAGGGTACGATCTTCTCTTTGCGCAACATCATCAGGCGCTCGATGATCAGGGCCACCGCGATGATCGAGGCGATCAACAGCGGATAAACCGGCCAGCCTGCGGCGGTGATGAGCGCAAACAATTAACTCTCCAGGAAATTTTTACCGCCGTCACTTTAGCTTCTGCAGGACTTTTGAGCAAGGCTTACGCGAGCGCAGACGCCGGCGATGGCTCAGTCCGCGCGGCACCGATAGACCGGATCCGGCAGCATGGCGCAGGGCGATCGCGCCGGCACGCGCGGCGCGCCGCGCGCTCATGTTTCCCAGGCGGCGCATCGGGCCAAAAGCTTATCCACAATTTGTGTGGATAAAGTTGTGCATAGTTTGCGCAAAAGCGACTTAAGTGGACTGCGCGAAAGGCTTTTTTGCCGCTGCTCATTAATTGAACTGGATTTTTTCCGCCTTTAATACAGCCGGTTACACCGTCCTCCGAGGGGGGCGGTTTGCCTAATAAACAGGCAGGGGACGCGCAAGCCCTTGCTGTGGATAGTGTAATATTCGCACATGCCTTCAGAGCCAGATTTGACGCGGGTTTCCAGCCCTCTCCCTGTGGAGATACTCAGCGTTTCCGCGTTGGCGCGTAGCGTGCGCGACCTGCTCGAACACCGTTATCCGCTGTTATGGGTGGCCGGCGAAATTTCCAATTGTGTGCGCGCCAAATCCGGGCACCTGTATTTCTCGCTCAAAGACGAAACAGCGCAGGTGCGCTGCGTCATGTTCCGCAACCGCGGCCAATACCTCGACTGGGAACCGCGCGACGGCCTGCGGGTGGAAGTGCGCGCGCTGATCACCCTGTACGAAGCGCGCGGCGATTTCCAGCTCAACGTGGAGGCCATGCGCCGCGCCGGCCAGGGCGCGCTGTTCGAAGCGTTCTTGAAGCTGCGCGACAAACTGGACGGAGAGGGCCTGTTCGATGCCGCGCACAAGAAACCCCTGCCCGCCTATCCGCGGCGCATCGGCATCGTGACTTCGCTGCAGGCCGCCGCATTGCGCGACGTGCTCACCACGCTGGCGCGGCGCAACCCGTCCATTCCCGTCATCGTTTACCCGGCGCCGGTGCAGGGGGAAGGCGCGGCGCAGCAGCTCGCCGCGGCCGTGACTGCCGCCGCAAGACGCAGGGAATGCGACGTACTCATCCTGTGCCGCGGCGGCGGCTCGATCGAGGACCTGTGGGCGTTCAACGACGAAGGACTGGCGCGCGCGATCCACGCCTGTCCCATTCCGGTCGTGACCGGGATAGGGCACGAGACCGACTTCACGATCGCCGAGTTCGTCGCCGACCGGCGCGCCGCCACCCCTACCGCGGCGGCGGAACTGGCAGCGCCGGCGCGCGCGGAACTGCTCGCCGGCCTGCGCCAGTTGAAGCAGTCCTTGCTGCGACAAATACAGTTCGCGCTGGATGCACGAGCGCAGCGCGTCGATGCCCTGGCGGGTCGCCTGCAAAGCCCCGCCGAGCGGCTCGCTGCGAGTTCGGCGCGGCTGGGCGCGGCGCGCGCGCGCCTGGGTGCGGCGCTCGCGCAGGGCACGCGCAACGCGGAATGGCGTCTGTCACATGCGGTCCGGCACCTCGCGGCGGCGCTGCCCAACCTCGGCGTGCTGCAGTACCGCATCGGCCAGTTGGAGACCGCGCTGCGGCGCGCGACACCGCAGCGGCTGGCGACGCTGGCCGAGCACCTGGCGCGACTTTCCCTGGGACTGGCCCATCTTGATCCGGCCGCGGTGCTGGCGCGCGGCTACGCCATCGTGCGCAGGCCGGACGGCAGCGTGGTGCGTACCAGTGCGGGCCTGCGCGCCGGCGACCCGCTGGCGCTGTCGTTCGCGCACGGCGGGGCGACGGCACGCGTCGAGAAACCCCATTGATGCCGCGGGCTTCGTTGCCAGCGGGCGCGCATATCGCCTACAATCCTCGCCTTGGCGTGCTTAACCTGTGTCGAGGGATGCCTACCCTCGTGCTCCCCTAAACCGGCCAGTTGCAGGCTGACTTTGCAGCTGCCTTAGTATCCGCGACCGACAAACCAGGAGAATCCAAAATGGAACATAAATTGCCCCCGCTGCCTTACGCGATGGATGCATTGCAACCGCACATCTCCAAGGAAACGCTCGAATTTCACTATGGCAAGCATCATCAAGCCTACGTCACCAATCTGAACAACCTGATCAAGGGGACGGAATTCGAGAACGCGAGCCTCGAGGACATAGCCAAGAAAGCGACGGGCGGCATATTCAACAATGCGGCCCAGGTATGGAACCATAGCTTCTACTGGAACTGCCTGGCACCCAAAGCAGGCGGCGCGCCGACCGGCGCCATCGGCGCTGCGATCGACAAGAAATGGGGCTCGTTCGCCGCGTTCAAGGAAGCGTTCTCCAAATCCGCCGTGGGCAATTTCGGATCCGGCTGGACCTGGCTGGTGAAGAAGGCCGACGGCTCGGTCGACATCGCCAACACCAGCAATGCGGCCACCCCGCTGACCGGGGCGGAGAAGCCGCTGCTGACCTGCGATGTCTGGGAACACGCCTATTACATCGACTATCGCAACGCGCGGCCCAAATACGTAGAGTCGTTCTGGAATCTGGTGAACTGGGATTTCGTGTCGAAGAACTACGCCGGCTGATGCCCCGCTGCACGCGCGCCGCCGTCTGAACGCGCGTGCCGGAACACGATGAAAAACCCGCTGGATTCGCTGCCTCTGACGGTTGCCTGCGGGTTTGCGCTGACGTTCGCGCTGTACCTCATCGCACGCTACGCATTGGGCACCTGAGATGGAAGCCGTTCCGGCTCTGGCGCGCTGGTTTCATTTCATGGCCGGCATCATGTGGGTCGGCCTGCTTTACTACTTCAATTTCGTCCAGATGGCGGCACTCAAGTCCGCCGCGGCGGACGGCGGCGCCGCCGCCATCAACCGTCACATCGCACCGCGCGCGCTTGCGTGGTTCCGCTGGGCCGCGGTCGCGACCTGGATCACCGGCGCGGCGCTGCTCGGCAGGGATTTCACCGCGGCCTTCACGCTGCAATCCGGCCATCTCGCCATCGGCATCGGCGCCTGGCTGGGCAGCATCATGCTGATCAACGTCTGGGTTCTGCTGTGGCCGGCGCAGAAACTGGCTCTGGGGCTGCTACAGGCGACCGACGCGCAGCGCAACGCGGCGCGGCGGCGTGCGTTCATCGTGTCGAGGCTGAACCTGGCGCTTTCGTTCCCGCTGCTGTTCTTTATGGGCGCCGCGGGGCACTCCGCACTCTACTTCTGAAGCGGCTCAGCGCGGCCGGGGCGCAAACCGATCCAAACCCTCGATCAACGTCCCCGATGCAATTCCGCGCTTCTTGAACCAACCCTGATTCATTTCCAGCGCATACAGCGCCGGCCGCGAAGCGCAGTGCGACGTTTCGTCCAGCGGCTTCATCTCGGCGATGTTGATGATCCGCGCGCGCTCGTCGATGAACGCGACGCTCAAAGGGATCAGCGTATTTTTCATCCACATGCATTGAGCCCCGGCCCCGTCGAACACGAACAGCATGCCGGCGCCCTGGGCCATGGACTTGCGCCGCATCAAACCTAGCTCGCGCGTTGCCGGGCTGGCCGCCACCTCCGCCCGGATCACGTAGATGCCGGCGTTGATGGCGATCGTGGGTAATTCGGGCTGTTGCGCCCAAGTCGAGGCCGCCCAAAGGATCAGGCCCGCAAAAGCTGCGCCTTGCCTGCCGAAAATACACGACCAACCGGAGCGAGAATGCTGAGCCATGCGCTAATTCCTGTGCCGTCAATAAAAAAACCGGCGCCAGGGCAAGCCCAGACGCCGGCTTATCGCCTGCGTATCTTTACTTCGCTTCAGCGGCTTTCTTGGCTTTCCTGGCTTTCTTGGCTTTCTTGGCCTTGGGTGCTTTGGCTTTGGCTTCGGCTTTGGGCGCGTCAGCTTGGGCGGCGGGAGCAGCAGCGGCGGCAGGCGCAGCCGGCGCAGCAGCCGGTTTGGCCTGAGCAAAAGCGGTGGCGCTCGCAGCTGCGAACACGGTGGCAACCAAGGCGGAGATCAGCTTGTTCATGAACATTCCTCAATAAAGTTAAAGATGGGCGACAGCCAAAATGATGCGGCGTCAGCGCGAGTAACGCGCCCTGACGCCCCCCGGTTGACAGCTCAGGCGTCTATTTCAGGCGCCTGGGCTACACGCCATTGACCCGGAGCGAGCCCCTCCAGGGTCCACGGCCCCACCGCCCAGCGTATCAGGCGCAAGGTCGGGTGGCCGATCTTGGCCGTCATGCGCCGCACCTGGCGGTTCTTGCCTTCCTCCAGCTTCAACTCCAGCCACGCGGTGGGGATTTGCAATCGCCGCCGAATCGGCGGGTCGCGCGGCCACAAATCCTCGGGCGGGGCGATGGTTCGCGCGGCGCACGGCCGCGAAACGAAATCGCCGAGATCCAGCCCCGCGCACAGCGCCCGCAGCGACTCCGGCGAAGGCAGGCCTTCGACCTGCGCCCAATAGGTCTTGGGCAGCTTGTGCCTCGGATCGGTGATGCGCGCCTGTAACGCGCCGTCGCCGGTGAGCACCAGCAATCCCTCGCTGTCCGTGTCCAACCGCCCTGCCGGATACACGTCGCGGACCGGGACATAATCCTTGAGACAGGAGCGCCCCGCATCGGCGGTGAACTGGCACAGCACGCCATAGGGCTTGTTAAGCAGAATCACGCTCGCCATGGTGATTTCTCCGCCTCCCGCGCCAGGGCGTTTGCGCAAGGCTTACGCCCTGCAAGACTGAATGCGTCTTTTCGCCACCGCGAAACAGATCCGCGCCGCAACGGCGCCGATCTCAGGTCGCCGCCTGGATGCCGGAGGCTTGCTTGCCCTTCGGGCCCTGGGTCACTTCGAATTTCACTTTCTGACCCTCTTTGAGCGACTTGAAGCCGTCCATCTGGATGGCGGAGAAATGCGCGAACAAATCCTCGCTGCCATCGTCGGGCGTGATGAATCCGTAGCCCTTTGCGTCGTTGAACCACTTTACCGTGCCTGTTGGCATAAATACTTCCAAAAATAGTTGCTCAATTGGGAGCCCTGCCCCTTGTCGTGCCCGGGATCAACACCACATAACGATTGCGTTGCACTAGGCGGTTGACACCGGACATCAGGCGTTTTTTACGCAGTTTGGCTATGCAAGTCAAGTGCCCGGCGCGGCATCCGCTTGCGCTCGAATCGAGCGCAATTGGCGGCATTGCGCAGCATCGCGACAGCGATTAGGATTACACTCAAGCGACGCGCGATTTCGGGCGATAATGTTGCAGTGCGCGGAATTTCATGCCGAGCGTTATTGTCTAATACGCGCGGCGAGGGAGGTGCCGGAACGGCGACCGCGGTTGGGATCAAGAAAGGGGTGGCTCGTTCCATGCAGCGTAGTGTGCACTCAGTCAAATTGACTGGCCGCAGAATCTGGCATAGTGTGTTCAGGTAGGTGAGCGAGCATGGCGAACCGGGCGCGTGAAGGGACCGTTCTAGAGGCGAAGAAGGCCAAGGTCAAGCCGCCGCCGCTGTTCAAGGTATTGCTGCTGAACGACGATTACACGCCCATGGAATTCGTAGTCGTCGTGCTGCAGACGTTCTTCAGCCTGAGCCGCGAACAGGCGACACAGGTCATGCTGAAGGTGCATCGGGAAGGGATGGGCGTTTGCGGCGTCTATCCCAAGGATGTGGCCGTTACCAAGGTAGAGCAGGTGGGCAGCTTCGCCCGACAGCATCAACATCCGCTTCAATGCGTGATGGAGGAAACTGAATGATTGCGCAGGAACTTGAAGTCAGCTTGCACATGGCCTTTGTCGAAGCGCGGCAAAAGCGCCATGAGTTCATCACGGTCGAGCACCTGCTGCTGGCGCTGCTGGACAATCCCACCGCGGCCGAGGTGCTGCGCGCCTGCGCCGCCAACATCGACGAGCTCCGCAAGAGTCTTTCCGGCTTTGTCGCCGAGCACACCCCGACGGTGGCCGGGACCGAAGAGATCGACACCCAGCCGACGCTGGGCTTCCAGCGCGTGATCCAACGCGCCATTCTGCACGTGCAGTCTTCGGGCAAGAAGGAAGTGACCGGCGCCAACGTGCTGGTCGCGATATTCGGCGAGAAGGACTCGCACGCGGTGTATTACCTGCACCAGCAAGGCATCACGCGGCTGGACGTGGTCAACTTCATCTCGCACGGCATCACCAAGACGCCGCAAACCCAGGGCGCCAAGCCGGAGCAGACCGAGGAGCAGCAGGACGAGCAAGCCAGCCATGGCGCGCTCGAGACCTATACGCTCAATCTGAACGCGCAGGCGCTGGTCGGCAAGATCGACCCCCTCATCGGCCGCGAACGCGAACTGGAGCGCGTGATCCAGACGCTGTGCCGGCGGCGCAAGAACAACCCGCTGCTGGTGGGCGAGGCCGGGGTCGGAAAGACCGCCATCGCCGAAGGCCTGGCGCGGCGCATCGTCGAGGGCGCCGTGCCCGAGGTGCTGGCGCGCTGCCAGGTGTATGCGCTGGACATGGGCGCGCTGCTCGCAGGCACCAAGTACCGCGGCGACTTCGAACAGCGCCTGAAGGCGGTGCTGAAGCAGCTACTGGACAACTGCAACGCGATCCTGTTCATCGACGAGATTCACACGCTGATCGGCGCGGGCGCCGCCTCCGGCGGCACGCTGGACGCGTCCAACCTGCTCAAACCCGCACTTTCCTCCGGGCAGCTGAAGTGCATAGGCGCGACCACCTATAACGAGTACCGCGGCGTGTTCGAGAAAGACCACGCCCTGTCGCGCCGTTTCCAGAAGATCGACGTGGAAGAGCCGTCGGTGGAGGAAACCGTCGCCATTCTGCGCGGACTGAAGAGCCGCTTCGAGGCGCACCACGGCATCAAGTATTCGGCGGCGGCGCTCACCACCGCGGCCGAATTGTCGGCGCGCTTCATCAACGACCGGCATTTGCCGGACAAGGCCATCGACGTCATCGACGAGGCCGGCGCCGCGCAGCGCATCCTGCCCAAGACCAAGCAGAAAAAAATCGTCGGCAAGCTCGAGATCGAGGAGATCATCGCCAAGATCGCGCGCATCCCGCCGCGCAGCGTGTCTTCCGACGATCGCGAATCGCTGAAGAATCTGGACCGCGACCTGAAGGCCGTGGTGTTCGGTCAGGACAAGGCCATAGACGCGCTTGCCGCCTCGATCAAAATGGCGCGCAGCGGCCTGGGGCAGCCGACCAAGCCGATCGGATCATTCCTGTTCTCCGGACCCACCGGCGTCGGCAAGACCGAGGTGGCGCGCCAGCTCGCCTATTGCATGGGCATCGAGCTGATCCGCTTCGACATGTCCGAGTACATGGAACGCCACGCCGTGTCGCGCCTGATAGGCGCGCCGCCCGGGTATGTCGGCTTCGACCAGGGCGGCCTGCTGACCGAAGCGATCACCAAGAAACCGCACTGCGTGCTGCTGCTCGACGAGATCGAGAAGGCCCACCCCGATATTTTCAACATCCTGTTGCAGGTGATGGACCACGGCACGCTCACCGACAACAACGGGCGCAAGGCCGATTTCCGCAACGTGGCCATCATCATGACGACGAACGCCGGCGCCGAGGCCCTGAACCGGACCAGCATCGGCTTCAGCCAGTCGCGTACAACCGGGGACGAGCTGGCTGAAATCAAACGCATGTTTACGCCGGAGTTCAGGAACAGGCTCGACGCGATCATATCGTTCGCCGCGCTCGACCGCGAAGTCATCCTGCGCGTGGTCGACAAGTTCCTGATGCAACTGGAGGAACAGCTGCACGAGAAAAAAGTCGAGGTGATTTTCACCGACGCACTGAAAGCGCATCTCGCCGAGCACGGATTCGATCCGCTCATGGGCGCGCGGCCGATGGCGCGCTTGATCCAGGACACGGTGCGCCGCGCCCTCGCCGACGAACTGCTGTTCGGACGCCTGGTGAGCGGCGGCAAGGTCAACATCGACATCGACGCGAACGACAAAGTGCAACTCGTCTTCCCCGACGACACGCCGGTCGTGCCGCCGCCGGTGGTGCAGGCAAGCTAGAACAAACCGCCGCAGCCGCGGTCGCCTCCGATCCGTAGCCTCGATTTGAGCATAGGTACTGTCGGCGGCAGGCGGCAATCGCGGCCGGTCGCATCCCCGCAGAGCGGGGCCCCTGCTCCCTGCTCATGCCGCCCCTTTTTCATATCCGCGGGGAATAAGTACGAACGCTAACCTTTGCCGGTGCTGCCAAAACCGCCGGCGCCACGCTGGCTCGCGTCGAAGTCGTCGACCACATTGAGCTGCACCTGCATCACCGGCACCACGACCAGCTGCGCGATGCGCTCCAGCGGATTGAGCGTGAACACGCTGCTGCCGCGGTTCCACAGGGAAACGAATATCTGCCCCTGGTAATCGGAGTCGATCAAGCCGACCAGGTTGCCAAGGACGATGCCATGCTTGTGGCCCAGCCCGGAGCGCGGCAGCACCATGGCCGCGAGCCCCGGATCGGCGAGATGGATCGCGATGCCGCTGGGGACGAGTTCGGTGGCGCCGGGTTTGAGTTCGATCGGCGCGTCGATACAGGCGCGCAGGTCCAGACCGGCGGCGCCGGCGGTGGCATAGTGCGGCAGGTTGTCCCTGAGGCGCAGGTCGAGGATTTTGACATCGAGTTTGTGCATGTCGGACTTCTTGATGTTAGGTAGGAATACGAATCGCGCGGAGGCATAGGCGTCCCCGGCGGTCGAACGGTGTCTTATTTTTTCGGCAACAGCCTGGCGATGTGGGCGATGAGTGCGCGCGCGAGGTCGATCTTGGGCGCGCGGGGAAGCGCGTGCCTGCCGTCGTCGTCGAACAGGATCAGCTGGTTGTCGTCGGCGCCGAAAGCGTGCTGGGCGAGGTTCGCGGCGAGCAGCGGCACTTTCTTGCGCTTGCGCTTGGCGTCGGCATACGCCTCGAGGTTCTCCGTCTCGGCGGCAAATCCGACGCAGAACGGGGCTTTCCTGCGCGCCGCGACGGTGCCCAGAATGTCGGGATTGGGCTGCAGTTGCAGCGTCATTTCGCCGGTACCCTTCTTCAGCTTGTGCCCCTTGGCTTCCTTGGGCCGGTAGTCCGCGACCGCAGCGACGCCGATAAACACGTCGGCCCTGGCCACGCGCGCCATCACCGCGTCATACATCTCGTGCGCGCTCGACACGTCAATGCGCTCCATGCCCCGCGGCGCCGCCAGCGCGGTCGGTCCGCTCACCAGGGTGACCACGGCGCCGGCGTCGCGCGCGGCACGCGCCACCGCGTAACCCATCTTCCCGGAACTGGTGTTGGTGATGCCGCGTACAGTGTCTATGGCTTCGATGGTCGGCCCGGCCGTGACCAGCACGCGCTTGCCGGCCAGCAATTTCGGCTGAAAAAATGCTGTTATCTCCTCCAGCAATTCTTCCGCCTCGAGCATGCGCCCCATACCGACCTCGCCGCAGGCCTGGTCTCCGCTCGCGGGGCCGAGGATGGCGACGCCGTCTTTATCCAATTGCTTGATGTTGCGCTGCGTCGCCGGATTGCCCCACATCTGCCGATTCATCGCCGGCGCCACCAGCAGCGGGCATTCGCGCGCGATGCACAGCGTGGACAGCAGGTCGTCGCACAGACCCTGGGCAAGCTTGGCGAGGAAATCGGCGCTGGCCGGGGCGACCACAATTGCATCGCAGCCGCGGGACAACTCGATGTGCGCCATGTTGTTCGGCACGCTGGCGTCCCACAGGTCGGTGTGCACCGGATTGCCCGACAACGCCTGCATGGTGACCGGCGTGATGAAGCGGCAGGCCGCCGCGGTCATCACCACCTGCACCTGCACACCCGCCTGGGTAAGCAGCCGGGTCAGCTCCGCCGCCTTGTAGGCGGCGATCCCGCCGCTAAGTCCGAGCAGGATGCGCTTGCCTTTGAGTTCGGTCATCGAAATCAGCAACACCGCGTTAAACCGGAACGAGGATTTTACGCCAAATGGGAGGGCCGCACATGGCGATCACCGACTGGCCGGCGCTGGAACGGCCGAGGGAGAAACTGCTGCAACTGGGCCCGGCGAGCTTGTCCGACGCGGAATTGCTGGCCATTTTTCTGCGCACCGGCGTGCGCGGCAAAAGCGCGGTCGACCTGGCGCGCGAGCTGCTCGTCCGGCGTGGCAGCCTGGGCGCGTTGTTCTCGATCAAGCGCTCCGATCTATGCGAGATGCCGGGTCTGGGCGAGGCCAAATATTCGCAATTGCAGGCGGTGCTGGAAATGGCGCGCCGGGCGCTGGCCGAAACGCTGCGCTCAGGAGACGCTCTGGGCGCCCCTGGGGCCGTGCGCGACTACCTGCGCCTCACGCTGGCCCACCGCGAGCACGAAGTGTTTCTCGCCGTGCTGCTGGACGCCCAGAACCGGGTCCTCGCCTGCGACGAGTTGTTCCGCGGCACGCTGACCCAGACCAGCGTCTATCCGCGGGAAGTGGTCAAATGCGCTTTGGCGCACAACGCGGCCGCGGTGATATTCGCCCACAACCATCCGTCCGGCGTGGCCGAGCCCAGCCACGCCGACCAGGTGCTGACGCAGTCGCTCAAGCAAGCCCTGGCTTTGCTGGACATCAAGGTCCTGGATCACTTCATCGTCGCCGGCAGCGCGGCGCTTTCCTTCGCCGAACGCGGCTTGATCTGAGTCCGGTTTGGCGGGTTCGTACAGTAAATCCGCGTATGCATCGGCCGGCGCAAGGTGCACGAATTCGCGCTAAAGCCGGCTGAATCGCTTGCGAAACAGTCATTTGAGGCATAAGCTGCGCGCCACACGACGCTGCACCAGACAGAATTTCTGCTTGAAATTCCGCGAGATAGTAGCGTATAATTCGCCCTTTTCCGAATTCGGAGTACCTCTATGGCACGCGTATGCCAAGTAACCGGCAAGAAGCCCATGTCCGGACACAACGTGTCCCACGCCAACAACCGGACCAATCGCCGCTTTCTGCCCAACCTGCACTACCGTCGTTTCTGGGTCGAGAGCGAAAACCGCTGGGTCAGCCTGCGCGTTTCCGCCAACGGGCTGCGCACCATCGACAAAAAAGGCATAGACGTGATTCTGAAAGAACTGCGCGCTAAGGGGGAGATCTAATCATGCGCGAGAAAATAAAACTGGAATCGAGCGCCGGCACCGGCCATTTCTATACGACGACCAAGAACAAGCGCACCATGCCGGACAAACTGGAAATCATCAAGTTCGATCCCCGGGTGCGCCGGCACGTGATGTACAAAGAAACCAAGCTGAAGTAAGCGTAGCCGGACTCGAAAGAAAGGCCGCTAACGCGGCCTTTTTCATTTCAGGCGCAGCAGCGCCACCACAACGCAACGACACCAGTCCCACTTGGGGGCTGCGAACAAAAAGCCCGCTGTGCGCGGGCCTTTTTGTTGGCAGCAGCGCCGCCACGCTACGCGTAGCAGCGCAGTCTCAACGAGAACTCCTCCAACTGCCGGATGCCACTCGCCTCAGCGCGCCGGCACCAGTCCTGCAACTGCTTCAGCAACTGCTCGCTCGAGGCGTTGGAGCGCTCCCATAGCGCCGCCAGTTCCTTGCGCATGGCATAGACCGTCGACAGCTTCTGGCTCCTGGCCAGCGCCTCGGCCAGCCTGGCGCGCTCTTCACCGCGCATCTGTTTCTCGTCGCGATTGAGCCAGCGTTTCAGCCCCTTCAGCGACTGGGCGTCCTGCGGCGCGAAACTGCGCACGGCGCGCAGTTCCTCGGCGTAGGCGTTCTTGAGCGACTTGGCGTATTTTGCCAGCACGTCGTAGCGGCAGGCGATCACGGCCTGCAGCGTATCGAAATCGGCGACCGGCTTGGCCTGGGTGAATCGCGGCCTGGGCGCGAGCTTCTTCACTTTGGCCAGCCCCAGCATCTCGAGGATGCGGATATACATCCAGCCGATGTCGAATTCGTACCACCGGTTCGAGAGTTTCGCCGAAACGCCGAAAGCGTGGTGATTGTTGTGCAGTTCCTCGCCACCGATCAGGATGCCCAGTGGAAGGATATTCGTGCTCGCATCGGCGGTGAACCAGTTGCGGTAGCCCCAGTAGTGGCCGATGCCGTTGATCACGCCCGCCGCCCAGAACGGAATCCACGCGATCTGCACCGCCAGGATAGCCAGGCCCGGCACGATGCCGAACAGGCCGATGTCGATCAGCCCCATGGCCAGCAGCCCGATCTTGGCGCGGTGGCTGTAAACATTGCGCTCCAGCCAGTCGTCCGGCGTGCCGTGACCGTAACGCTCCAGGGTCTGCCGGTTGTGGGCCTCCTTGACGTAGAGAAACACACCGCCCCAGAGCACGCGATTGATGCCGTAGATCTGCGGGCTGTGCGGATCGTCCCGGCTCTCGCATTTGGCGTGGTGTTTGCGATGGACCGCGGCCCACTCCTTGGTCACCATGCCGGTAGTCATGCACAGCCAGAGGCGGAAGAAATGGCTCGCCCAGGGGTGCAGGTCCAGCGCGCGGTGGGCCTGGTGGCGGTGCAGGTAAATGGTCACGGCAGCTATGCTGATATGGGTCAGGATCAAGGTCACCAACATCAGGCCCCACCAGGGCAGATCGAACAGCCCGGAAAAAAGCATCAAGCCTCCCTCGAACTCAGGCAACGGACGCGAATTCTACGTGAATCCGAACCTGGCGCAACGAACGTTTGCGCGGCGCAGCCCTCCAGGCCTCAAGCCCCCGGCCTGAGCGGCGCCGGATCAGGCGGGCGCGCTTCCGGGCAGGATCCGGACTTCGCGCTGCGGATAGGGAATCTCTATGCCCGCCTCCTGGAACGCGCGCCAGATGTCCAGGTACAGGTCGGAGCGGATGCCGAGCATACCGTTCTCCGGATCGTCGATCCAGACCCCCAGTTGCAGATCGATACCGCTGTCGGCGAACCGCAGCAGGAACGCCGCCGGCGGCGGATCGGCGAGCACGCGCGCGTGCTTGCTCGCGATCTGCTCCATCAACTGCATGGCCCGCTGCAAATCGCTCTGGTAGGCGACCTGCAGGTCGAGCGCGAGCCGGATATGGCGGTTGGAGTAGGAATGGTTGAGGACCGTGGTCGCGATCAGCAGCTCGTTGGGTATGATGGCCTCGCGCCCATCGAGCGCGCGCACCACCACATAGCGCGTGGTGATGTTCTTCACTTCGCCGTAAAAATTGTCCACCGTGATCAGGTCGCCGATGCGGATCGAACGATCGAGCAGGATGATGAAACCGCTGACGTAGTTGCTGGCGATTTTCTGCAGACCGAAACCCAGGCCCACACCGATGGCGCCGCCGAACACCGACAACACCGTGAGGTCTATGCCCAGCAGCGGCAGCACCACGACCAAGGCCAGCAGCACCAGCAGCGCAGTCGCGAGACGCGAGAACACCACGCGCAGGCTGGAATGCAGCGATTCGGCGCGCATCAGCCGCGCCTCTATGGTGCCGGAGAGCCACATCGCCGCGAGCAGGGTGATCGCCGCCCAGAACAGCCCCTGCAGCGCCAGCCACAGCGTGAGCTTCTGCGCCCCGAAACGGAAGGTGATTCCGTCCAGAATATCGATCACGTCCGGCAGCAGGCCGGAGACGTAGAGCACCAACCCACCCCACACCAGAACCGCGATGGCCCGCTCGAACGTGCGCGCGATGCTGCCCCGGGCGAACACATGGCGCAGCAAGTAGAAGAACAGGCGCACCAGTAGCAGCGACACCAGCAGCGGCACGAACAGCCGCAGCAGATCGACTTCGATCCAGCGTTTGATCAGGCTGATCGCGAGCGTCAGCGGAAGCAGCGCGACCACCGGGAACAGGATGCGGCGCAAGCCGCCGACGCCGAATTTCCAGATGCCGTCGGCTTCGACCCTGCCCAGCCGCAAAGCACGGCCCGCCCCCCAGGCCAGCGCGAAGCAGGCGAGCAGGATCGCGATCTGCCATGCGACGTGCGGATCGTGCAGGTCGATCCAGGCCCGTTCCAGCAAGGTGCTAAGGGGTTCTTTCATTGCTCGGCGTAGGGCAGGGCTTCCGCGTGGTGCCGGCTCCAGTTGGTGGCGTAGGCGTTCGCGATGTCAGGGCTGTCGCGCAGCAGCAGTACGTTCTCCGCGTTCTTGTATTGCGCGGCGTAAGTCCAATTGTAGCTCCCGGTGATGACCGCGGCATCCGACGCGCCCGCGTCCATGACCATCACCTTGTTGTGCGCGCTTTGGTAGCGCACCTCCAGCGTCACCGGGATGCCCGCGCGCGCCAGCTCAGGTATGCGGCTGGACTCCCCGCTGAATGTCTGCTCGCGGTCCGCTATCACCTGCACGTCGACGCCGCGCTTTTTGGCCGCGATCAGGGCGTTCGCCAGGACGCGGCTGGTAAAACTGAAAGCCTGCACCAGTATCTGGTGTTTGGCCCGGCCTATGGCGCCGACGATCATGCCTTCGGCGTTGTCCCAGGGCGTGAACGCCACCTGCACCGTGCCCCGCGCCGCAAACACCGCGTGGGCTTGCTGGTCGGCCAATAGCGGCGCTGCTGCGCGGATTTGGGCTGGCGCGGGAAGCTGCGCCTGGGTCGCGCACGCCCACCACAGCGCCAGTGCAAACAATGCCCGTGTCACGCTGCCGCCCGTCCCAGCAGTGCCGCGAAAAACCCGTCGGTGCCATGCAGGTGAGGCGCAAGGCGCAGGTACTCGCCGGTATCGAGCGCTATGCGTTGCTGCGCCAGCGCCGCGTTTGCCGGCCTCAGTTCGAACTCTCCATGCGCGGCCAGAAACGCTTGTACCACCTCGGCGTTCTCTTCCTCGAGCAGGCTGCAGGTCGCATACAGCATCACGCCGCCCGGCTTCACCAGCCTGGCCGCAGCGGCGAGTATCGTATCCTGCTTAGCGCGGTACGCCGCCAGCGCGCGTTCGTCCTGGCGCCATTTGAGATCGGGGTTGCGCCGCAGCGTCCCCAAGCCGGTGCAGGGTGCGTCCACCAGCACGCGATCCATCTTGCCCGCGAGCCGTTTCAGGCGCGCGTCGTTTTCGCTCGCGATCCATTGCGGATGCACATTGGAAAGACCCGAGCGCGCCAGGCGCGGCTTCAGGCCCGCCAGGCGCTTTTCCGAAATATCGAACGCATACAACCTGCCGCTGCCGCGCATCAACGCGCCCAGCGCCAAGGTCTTGCCGCCGGCGCCGGCGCAGAAATCCGCCACCATCTCGCCGCGGCGCGGCGCAAGCAGTTGGCACAGCAGCTGGCTGCCCTCGTCCTGAATTTCGATCGCGCCCTCCAGGAACAGCGCGTGCCGGTTGATCTGCGGCTTGCCCTCTAGGCGCACGCCCACCGGCGAATAAGGCGTCGCGGCGGCACCGATGCCATCGGCCGCCAGGCGCGCGAGCACCGCCCCGCGTTCGGCCTTCTGCAGATTGACGCGCAAATCGAGCGGCGCGCTGTGCTGCAGACTTTGCGCGAGCAGCAGCAGTTCCTCGTCTCCATACTGCCGCTGCAGCCTGGCCAGCAGCCAATCGGGAAGGTCGCAGCGCACCGCAAACGTATCGTCCTCGGCCCGCGCCTTGAATTCCGCGAGCCAGTCGCGCTCCCTGGGCTTGAGGGCGGCATCGAGCTCGCGCAGGCTCAGGCCGCGCAGCCGCGTCAACGCCGCCAGCACCAACCGGCGCGGATCGCGTCCCGCGACCAGCGTTTCGAGCAGCCGCAGTCGGCGCAGGACGGCAAACACGGTCTCGGCGACGAAGGCGCGGTCGTGCTGGCCGAGTATCGGATGGGCGCGCAGATAGCGCGCCACCACCGCATCTGCCGGATGCTTGAATTCAAGCGCCGCGGCTAGCGTGCTTACCGTGTGATCGAGCAGGGGGCGGGGTAGGGACATAGTTGGAATCGCGGGTCGCAATCCGTTTCAGCTGGCGATGCGCGCCAGCACCTGATCGATGCGCGCGCCGTCTTTCTCTGTGACCAGGATGCGCACCGGCAGATAGTCGTGGCCGCTGGCGAACCAGATCTCCGTGCCCCTGTCGTCCTTGCTTTCGCGCTGCTTCACCAGACGCACCGTCTCCAGCTCGCCCGCCGGCGTCTTCAGCATTTCGCGCCCGGCGACGACGTAATGAAATTTCGTCAGACCCTTGCCGTCGGTCAGGGTAATGTTGATTTCCTTTCCCTGCCTGAGATCCGGCGCCGTCTGAAACGCAAAGTTGTACAGAAAGCTCAGCCGGTCCTGCAGCGGCAGCACCATGTCCGTGGTCTCGCTCTTGCCGTCGTGCTCCTGCGTCAGGGCTTTTCTGGCCCAGTCGAATCTGGCGACGGCAGCCGGCTTGTCCCCGCGCTGGTCGCGGAATTCCAGCGGCCGCAGACCGGTGCTGGTCACCTCGCCGCGGCAGGCGCGCTTGGCCATGCCGCGATAGAGCAGCGCGCCTATGCCTACGCCGCGGCCTTCGGAGCTCAGCGAAAAACGCTTGCCGTCGTGCTCCAGCACCTCGGTCAGCTCGGCCGCGACCACGCCGTTGTAGCTCAGCTCGTAGCTCAGGGTCACTTTGTGCGGCGGCTGCGCGGCGCTTGCGCCGGAGAAGACGCAGGCGGCGAGAAAAGCGAAGATTTTGCTCACGGCGCGTACAACTGCTGGGGATGATCCCCTTTAACGCGCACCACCCCGCGGTCGATGACCAGGTTTCCTTCGAGAAACCAGCGCGCGGCCTGCGGATAGATGCGGTGCTCCTCGGCCAGCACGCGCGCGGCCAGCGTGGTTTCGTCGTCGCGCGGCAGTACCGGCACCGCCGCCTGGATGACGATCGGGCCGTGATCGAGCTCAGACGTGACGAAATGCACCGTACAGCCGTGCACCTTCACCCCCGCGGCGAGCGCCCTGGCATGGGTGTCCAGCCCGGGGAAGGCAGGCAGCAGCGACGGGTGAATGTTGAGCATGCGGCCCTGGTAGCGCGACACGAATTCCGCGGTGAGTATGCGCATGAAGCCGGCCAGCGCCACCAGTTCAGGTCGATGACCATCGATCGCTTGCGCCAGCGCCGCATCGAAGGCCTCGCGCGTGGCGTAGTCGCGGTGGGACACGACCGCCGTGGCGATGCCGCGAGCGGCGGCATATTCGAGGCCCGCCGCGTCGGCGCGGTTGCTGATCACCGCCGCCACCGGCAAGCCGGCTTCGACCATGGCCTGCATATTGCTGCCGCGGCCCGAGATCAGGATGACCATGCTGTTCATACCGGCATTCTAAGGCCAAAAGCGCCTTCGCCCGGCATTGCGCTGCCGCCAGCCTGGCACAAATCCGGTGCGATCGGTTTAGCGCGCAGCCTTCAGCGCGGCGGCGATACGCGCGACGCGCTTGCCCTGGAAGTGTGCCACCGCAAGGTCATCTGCGTTCGGCAACGCGCCATTGGTGCCGGATACCGAGGAGGCGCCGTAGGGCGTGCCGGCTTTGAACATGGCCGGGTCGGCATAGCCCGTCGGGACCAGGATCAATCCGAGGTGGGCCATAGGCGCGTACAGCGAGGTGATGGTCATCTCATTGCCGCCATGCAGGGTCGAGGTGGACGCGAACGCCGAACCTGCCTTGCCGACCAGTTTGCCCTGAAACCACAGCCCACCCAAGCCGTCGATGTAGGCCTTGAGTTCAGCCGTCATGCTGCCGAAGCGGGTCGGCGTGCCGAACACGATGCCATCGGCCCATTCGGCATCGGCCTCGGTCGGCGCCTCGTACAGCGCGTTCATGCGTGTCGCGCCCTCGAGCCAGCCCGGCGCCTTCGTCATCACCTGTTCGCCGACGAATTCGCGCGCGCGGCGCAGGCGCACCTCGGCGCCTTCGGCTTTGGCGCCTTCGGCAACGGCCTTGGCCAGCGCTTCGGTCACGCCACCACGGGAATAGAAAGCGATCAATACTTTGGTCGTCATGATGGAACTCCTAATTATGTTGTCTTCTTTGCATCGAGGCTAAAACGCCCGGGGCCGAACGCGAACAGGCACAGCATGCCGCCCATGATCGACAGGTTTTTCTCGAAGTGGATCAGCTGCTGCTTTGCCAGCGCCGGATCCAGCCCGAGCGGATTGTGGAATATCAGGGTCACGGGAATCATCCAGAGAACAATCAGCGCGGCAGCCTCGCGCGCCCTCCAGCCGAGCACGATCGCAAGTCCCCCGCCCAGTTCGACCGCGATGCTCAACGCCGCCAGCAAATCGGCCAAGGGCAGTCCCTTGCTCGTCATGAAGGCGACTGTACCGGCGAAACCCGTAAGCTTGCCGTAGCCCGACAAGATGAATAACGGTGCCAGCAGGATGCGGCCGGCCAAGGCGGCGAAGTCTTGCGTTTTGCTGTTCATGTGTACTTTCCTTTCAGATTCCAATTTCAAGCCAGATCGAACAGGATTACTTCAGCCTGCTCGCCTTGTTCAAACACGATCTCGGCCACGCCGCTCGCCTTGAGCGCATCGCCCGCTTGCAGCGGCTCACCGCTGACCGTCAGCTTGCCGCGCGCCACATGCACATACGCCTTGCGCGCCGGATCGACCTTGTAGCTGATGCGCTCGGCGCCATCGAGCAGCGCCGCATAAACCGACGCATCCTGGTGGATCAGCACCGAACCCTCCCGCGCATCGCCGGAGGCGATCAGGCGCAAGCGGCCGCGCTTGGAAGCCGCGTCGAAATGCTTCTGCTCGTAGCTCGGCCGGATCCCGGAGACGTTGGGTTCGATCCAGATCTGCAGGAAGTGCGTGACGCCGTCCTTGGAATGGTTGTACTCCGAATGCAGCACCCCCTTGCCCGCGCTCATGCGCTGCACGTCCCCGGGAACGATGGCCGAGCCATTGCCCATATTGTCTTCGTGCGCCAGCGCGCCCTCGAGCACGTAGCTGATGATTTCCATATCGCGGTGACCGTGGGTGCCGAAGCCGGTGCCGGGCGCCACGCGGTCCTCGTTGATCACGCGCAGGCTGCCGAAGCCCATGTGCGCGGCATCGTGATAGCCGGCAAAGGAAAACGTGTGGAAAGACTTCAGCCAGCCATGGTCGGCATAACCGCGCTCATTACTCTTGCGTACCTGCAGCATCGCCATCTCCCGTCTATTGGTTCTAATGTATTGAACCTACGGATTAGATGGTAGGCTTGCAATTCGCATAAAAAAAGCGAATAATTTTCACATAGTTCATCAATTTTTTTGAATAAGCATTCGTGGCATGAAACTGACCCTGGACGCGCTGCAAGCCATGGACGCGATCGAGCGCAACGGCAGTTTCGCCGCGGCGGCGGCGGAACTGCATCGCGTGCCCTCGGCGCTTACCTATACCGTGCAGAAGCTGGAGCAGGACCTGGACGTACTGCTGTTCGACCGCAGCGGGCACCGCGCCCGGCTGACACCCGCAGGCCAGGAGCTGATGCAGGAGGGCCGGGCCTTGCTGCGCGCCGCCGGCGAACTCGAATGCCGCGTCAAGCGCGTCGCCACCGGTTGGGAGACGGAACTGCGCATCGCCCTCGATATCATGATCCCGGCCGTGCAATTGTTCCCGCTGATCGCGGCGTTCTACGCCGAGGCATCAGGGACGCGCATACGCCTCACGCACGAGGTGCTCGCCGGCACCTGGGACGCGCTTGCGTCGGGGCGGGCCGAACTGGCCCTGGGCGTATCGGGCGAAGCGCCGGCGGGCGGCGGCTACGCCATCCGCATATTGGGCTACAAGGACTTCGTGTTCGCCGTTGCGCCTTTCCACCCTCTGGCATCGCTGCCCGAGCCGCTCAAGCATGAGCAGATTCTCGCGCACCGCGCCGTCGCGATCGGCGACAGTTCGCGCAATCTGCCCTCGCGCTCGGTGGGCCTGTTGACCGGGCAGGACGTACTCACCGTTCCCGATCTCGGGTCAAAGGTGGCGGCGCAACTCGCCGGACTGGGCTGCGGCTATCTGCCTGCGCACGCCGCCGCGCCGCTGATCAAGGCGAAGCGTCTGGTCGTCAAGGAGGTGGAGGAAATCAAGCCGGCGGGCAATCTTTACTACGCCTGGCGCGCGCGCGAGAAAGGCCGCGCGCTGCGCTGGTTTCTCAAGCGCCTGGAACGTCAGGAAGTGCGCGCTTCGCTGTTGCGCTACTAAAGCCCGGACTCTAGGACCCCGCCTGCGCCAGTTGCGCGCGGATGGTTTCGATGCGCTCGCGATTGACGCCATAGTCGCCCCTCCCCAGACGCGAAGCCGAGCGCACCTGGATCACGCCGGCTTGCTCGTCCAGGTAGAATTCGGTGTCGTCGACAAACCCCATGAGCTTGCTGGTGAATTCGGCGTAAAGATAATTCGGCTCCGCTTTCACCACCTTGGCGCGCGGCATGCCCTCGACGACCTTGCCCAAAGCCGCCCAGGCCTTGCGCGCATCACCGCGGTAGCGCAACGGCTCGATGAAATGTTTCGCGTCCGCAGTCTGGTCGGCCTGGCTGCTGACATTGTTCGGCGTGGGCTTGGGCGGCGCCAGGCGACCGTCGTGCGCACCCAGATTGTCCGGCCGCGTGCCGCTGAATAATCCCATGCCTGCTCCTATGGCGACGGCCAGCGCAATCAGCGCGACCGCTACGGCTGCGACACGCAGCAGCGTCCTCAACGCGCCGACCGGCTAAGCCTCAGCGCCGCGCTCGGCGATCTCGCGGTGGACCGCGACCATGTCGACCCCCTTGGCCTGGGTGATCACCTGCTCCAGCGCCGGCGCCGGCAAGGAGCCCGCCTCCGAATACAGAATCACTTTCTCGCGGAACACCATCAGCGTCGGGATGGAGCGGATGTTGAACGCGCCGGCGACCTCCTGCTCCTCCTCGGTGTTGACCTTGGCGAACACCACGTCGGCGTGCTGCTCGGAGGCCTGCTCGAAGGTCGGCGCAAACGCGCGGCAGGGGGCGCACCAGGGCGCCCAGAAATCGACGATCACCACGTCGTTGCCGGTGACGACCTGCTCGAAATTGTCCTTGGTGAGATCGACTGTCGCCATGCGCTGCTCCCGATGAATTCGGGAAATTATATCAGGGCAGCGCGCTCCGCCGCCGCTGCGCTAGCCCAGCTTTCCCAGAAAATCCGCGATCGCCCGCCAGTACTCCGGCGCGCCGGCGATGCTGTCGTGCGCGCTCTGGCGAATTTCGCGCCATTGCCGGGGACCGCCCCAGGCCGCGTACAGGCGCTCGGAGTGCGGCCGCGGAATCACGCGATCGTCGCTTGCAACCAGGCACAGCAGCGGCGCTTTGATTTGCGGCGCGCGCGACCAGGAATCGAAGCGGTGTTTAAGCATCAGGCCTATGGGCAAATAGGGATAGATGCCCTTGGCCACGCTCTCGACGCTGTCGTAAGGCGAAACCAGGATCACCCCCGCCACCGGCCGCTGGGTCGCAAGATAGACCGCGACGCCGCTGCCCAGGCTGCGCCCCATCACGGCGACACGGCCGCCCTGCGCGCGGCCGGCGGCGTAATCGTAGATCTGCAAGGCGTCGGCGAACAGCGCCGCCTCGCCCGGTTTGCCTTCGCTCCTGCCGTAACCGCGGTAGTTGAACAGCAACAGCGACCAGCCGGCGTACTGGCCCGCAGTCGAGGCCATCCAGGACACCTCCTCGGCGTTGCCGCCGAAATAGATCAGCAGCGGCGCCGGCGCTGCCGACGCTTTCACCAGCCAGCCGTGCAAGCGCACCTGGTCGGCAGCGAGCAAGCTCACTTCCTCGATCGCCGCGCCAGTATTGGCTTTCAGCGGATCCTCGGTGAGCGGCTGAGGAAAGAAAATCAGCTTTTCCTGGAGGAAATAGATCAGCACCGGAAACCCCAGCGCGACGCAGGCCGCGAGCTTGAGCCAATCGAGCAATCGGGCTTTGAGTTTGGCGTTCAAGTCAGGCTATCGCCCATTCCTGCGACAATACTTCCGCCTGTTCCAGTACCGTCAGCGTTGCCTGCTCTTGTTTGTCCGGCGGATAACCGTATTTGCGCAAAATGCGCTTCACGATCACACGCAGTTGCGCCCGCACGTTGTCGCGTAGCGTCCAGTCGATGGTGACGTTCTTCTTCACCGTTTCCACCAACTCGCGCGCGATCTTGATCAGCGTAGGCTCGCCGAGCACCTTCACCGCGCTGTCGTTGACTTCCAGCGCGTCGTAGAACGCCAGTTCGTCTTCGCTCAGGTGCAGCGCCTCGCCGCGCGCATTGGCGGCGCGCATGTCTTTCGCCAGCCGTATCAGTTCCTCGATCACCTGGGCGGTCTCGATCGCCCGGTTCTGGTACTTGCGCACCGCCTGTTCCAATAGCTCGGCGAACGAACGCGCCTGGACGACGTTGCGCCTGGCGCGCAGCCTGATCTCCCCTTTCAGCAGTTTCTGCAACAGTTCGACCGCGAGATTGCGTTGCGGCATGCCTTGCACTTCCGCGAGAAATTCGTCCGAGAGGATTGAGATATCGGGCTTTTTCAGCCCTGCGGCGGCAAAGATGTCCACGACTTCGTCCGACACCATAGCCTTCGAGATGATTTGCCGGATCGCGTGCTCCAGTTCCTCATCGGTCTTCTTGTCGCCCGGCATGCTCTTGGCCAGCACCGCGCGCACCGCCTGAAAAAATCCGACATCGTCGCGAATGTTGAGCGCCTCCTCGTGCGGGACCGCGAGGGCGAACGCCTGCGACAGTTCCGTGACCGCGCGCAACAGCCGGGCCTTGCCGTCCGTCTGCGCCAGAATGTGTTCCTGCGCGGCGGGCAGCAGCGACAGGCGGTCCTGCGGCTTGCCCCTGACCCACAGCGCCCAGTCAAATCCGTGGAAGAGGCCGCGGCAGACCTCGACCTTCTCCAGCATCAGCGCCACCGCCTCGGCCTGATCGATGGCCGTCTTGCCGGTGCCGCCGCTCTCGGTGTAGGTCGCGAGCGCCTTCTTCAGTTCGTCCGCGAGCCCGAGGTAATCCACCACCAGCCCACCCGGCTTGTCCTTGAACACGCGGTTCACCCGGGCGATGGCCTGCATCAGCCCGTGCCCGCGCATCGGCTTGTCCACGTACATGGTGTGCAGCGATGGCGCATCGAAACCGGTGAGCCACATGTCGCGCACGATGACGATCTTGAACGGGTCTTTCGGGTCGCGAAACCGCTGTGCCAGCACTTCGCGCCGCGGCTTGTTGCGTATGTGTTGCTGCCAGTCGAGCGGATCTGACGCCGAACCGGTCATCACCACCTTGAGCGCGCCGCGCTCGTCGTCGTCGCTCCCGTTGGCCGACCACGCCGGCCGCAGCGCCGCGATCTCGCGGTAAAGCTCGACGCAGATGCGCCGGCTCATGCACACCACCATCGCCTTGCCGTCCATGGTCGCGAGGCGGTTCTCGAAGTGTTCCACCAGGTCGCGCGCGACGAGCTTGATCCGGTTCTCCGACCCGACTACGGCTTCGAGTTGCGCCCAACGGCTCTTGAGCTTCTCCTTGCGCTCGACCTCCTCGCCCTCGGTCGCCTCCTCGAACTCGGGATCGATCTTCGGGCGCTCGGATGCCTTCAGTTCCAGCTTGGCAAGCCGGCTCTCGTAATAAATGGGGACTGTGGCCCCGTCGATTACCGCACGCTGGATGTCGTAGACGCTGATGTAGTCGCCGAACACCGCGCGCGTGTTGGCGTCAGTCTTTTCGATTGGCGTGCCGGTGAAGCCGATGAACGACGCGTGCGGCAGTGCATCGCGCATGTGGCGGGCGAAGCCGTCGATGAAGTCGTACTGGCTGCGGTGCGCCTCGTCGGCGATAACCACGATGTTGCGCCGGTCGGAAAGCACCGGGTGGCGGTCGCCCTTCTCCTCAGGAAAGAATTTCTGGATCGTGCTGAAGACTACACCGCCCGCAGCGACCTTCAGCTTCTCGCGCAGGTCCGCGCGATCGACCGCCTGCGCCGGCGGCTGGCGCAACAACTCCTTGCATCGGGCGAAAGTGCCGAAGAGCTGGTCGTCAAGGTCGTTGCGGTCGGTAAGCACGACGATGGTGGGGTTCTGCATCGCCGGGTGCAGGATCACACGGCCGGCGTAGAAGGCCATCGTCAGGCTCTTGCCCGAGCCTTGCGTGTGCCATACCACGCCCACGCGCCGGTCGCCCTCCTCGCCGCCGGGCTGGTGGCCGGCCGCGTAGCGTCCCAAGGGCTGTGCCGCGACCTTCGCCGCGCGCAGCGTCTCCTCCACTGCCACGTTCACCGCGTGGAACTGGTGGTAGCCCGCCATTTTCTTCGCCAGCTTGCCGCCGCCCTGGTCCTCGAACACGATGAAGTAGCGCAGCAGGTCGAGGAAACGGCGCCGCTCGAACACGCCTCCCAGCACCACTTCCAACTCGGCAAGGATCGGCGCCGCGTCGCCCCGCCCCGTGATCGTGCGCCAGGGCTTGAACCATTCCCGCCCCGCCGCGAGCGCGCCGATGCGCGCCTGCACGCCGTCGGAAACGATCAGCGCGGCATTGGTCGCGAAGAGCGCGGGAATCTGCGCCTGATACGTCTGGAACTGCTGATACGCGCTCCAGATGGTGGCGTTCTCGTCGGCGGGGTTCTTCAGCTCGATCACCGCGAGCGGCAAGCCGTTGACGAACAGCACCACATCCGGCCGGCGCGTGTGCTGGCCATCGGCCACCGTGAACTGGTTGACGGCGAGCCAGTCGTTGTTGTCCGGTGCGGCGAAGTCGAGCACCCGCGCCTGCGCGCCGGCGATCGAGCCATCCTTGCGCCGATATTCCACCGTCACGCCATCGACCAGCATGCGGTGTGCGGCACGGTTGCGTTCCAACAGCGACGGCGCATCGGTGCGGGTGAGCTTGCGATAAGCGTCCTCAAGCGCCTCGGCGGGCAGATCGGGATTGAGGCGCGCGAGCGCCTGGCGCAACCGGCCTTCCAGCACCACGTCCCGGTAGTTCGGGTCGCTGCGCTCGGCGGCGAGCATGCCGACTGCGATGTCGGGGCCGTGCAGGACGGCGTAGCCAAGCCCTTCCAGCCAGGCGAGCGCGGCGTCCTCCACTACCGATTCCGTGAATCGCTGCGCGGTCATCTCTGCGGGACCATCAGTTGCGGCCGATGTGCCTTAAGCCAGGCCTCGACATCCTGCAACAGCCGCTCGGCCTCGACGATGCAATGCTCCGCCGAGGAATCGTCGATATCCTCGCCGGTGTAGTCGGACAGATTGCGCTTGCGCCGCAGTGTATCGAGCACCTTGGCGCGGGCCGGCGCCAGTCCGATCGTCAGCGGGAGTCCCTGCACTACCGTCGCATGGTGCCCAGGCCGGTTCGTGTCGGGCCGGTAGCCATTGGCCATCAATGCGGCAAGCGCCGCCTGCATCACGGCCTTGTAGGCCGCATCGAAGCGCGTCTCGGAGCTGATCGTGGTCACGCGCGCATCGGCGAGGTTTCTCGCCGCCGCAGCCAGCAGCCGCTGCACCTCGGCGGCGTCGGGCGGATGCGCCTTAAGCTGCCCGATCTTCAGCAAGTTCTGCAAACTCACCGGCATCCCCTAGGAGAAATATCTTGGGCTCGCGCGTCACCCGTGTAACGAAGCGATCGCGGCTGGCCAGCTTCGCCTCGAACGCGGCCTTGGTCATCACCACCGGATTCACGTCGCGCCGCAAGCGCTCGGCCGCCCGGCTCAGCGCCCCCACCACAGCGGCGAACGAGGCCGACCCCGCCACCAGCACATCCACGTCGCTGGTGGCGCGCTCCTTGCCCTGCGCCACCGACCCGAAAATGAACGCCAGGCGTATCTTGCCCGCAAGCGGCGCCAGCGCTTCGCGCAGCACGTCAGCCAGCCCGGCCGTCTTGCGGAAAATGCCCGCCAGTTCCTCCTGAATCGGGCAGGCACGGTCCACTTGATAGCGCACCTGGTTGCCCGCCACCGACCGCTGTAACAGTCCGGCATCGGTCAGGAGTTTCAATTCGCGATGCAGCGAACCGGCCGGCACGCCGGTCAGCCGGCCGATTTCCCGCACATAAAAGCTCTCGTCAGGGCGGAGCAACAGCAGCGCCAGAATCTGGCGGCGATAGGCGCCGAACAGGATTTCGACCAGCTGCGGCGCTGGCGGGAGGGCCTTTGCTCTCATATTGAGAACAAGTGTAGCGGAATTGAGAACGGGTTGGCAAGTGCCCGGCTAGGGGAACACCGAACTACGAAAACAAGGGGCCACGCCCTTGACTGCGACGGCGCTAGCTCGCACTATTCGCCCCGCGGACAAGCGGACTGGCTGAACCGTCTGAACGGGTGCAAAATAGCAGCCGCAGCCGTTGAATGTGACAGGCAGATGAACGCTAACGAACGCAACCAGAACCTTGATTTAAGGGATCAGCCGGCCTACGGGCTGGCTGAGGCCTCGCGCTACCTCAAGCTGCCGGCCGCAACCCTGCGCTCGTGGGTGGTGGGGCGGCCATATCCGAAGGCGGACGGCGTTGGCCATTCGCGGCCGCTGATCCACCCGCCCAAAAAGCAGCCTTTGCTCCTGACGTTCTGGAATCTGATCGAGGCGCATGTGCTGCGCTCGCTACGAACCGAGCATGGTGTTTCGATCAAGGCTGTGCGCCAAGCGCTAACCTATGCCGAGCGATCGGAACAAATCGAACGGCTATTGCTGCGCAGGGATCTGCGGACCAATGCCGGCAAGCTGTTTCTGGAGAAATACGGCGAGCTGATCGACCTGTCCGCGTCCGGGCAGTTGGCAATGCGCAAGATTTTCGAGGAACACCTCAAGCGCGTGGAGTGGGACGAATGGCAGTTCCCCGTGCGCCTGTATCCGTTCGTCTCGGGAGAAACAGACCGGCGGCCTATTGCCATCGATCCGCAAATCGCGTTCGGGCGCCCGGTGGTGCTGCGCGCCGGCGTGTCCACCGGAATCATCGTGGAGCGCATCGACGCAGGCGAGAACCCTGCCGACCTCGCCGAAGACTACAACCTCAGCCCGTCGGAAATTGAGGAGGCGATCCTCTACGAGCGCGCCGCTTGAGTCTCACAGCCAGGAAAGCCTTAAATAAGTAAGCGCTTGTTGCGGACCGGTTTCTAGTCACTGTGCGCTGCTCCGGACCGGTTGCTCTTAAATAAGCCTACGCCCAGAACGGCAGGTACCGGGCGAATTGACAGGCAGATCGAGTAAAGAAGCGCAGCGATTTCGGCGATAGATTCGACAAACGTGATCATTCTGAAAGCGCCGACGAAGCACAATAGGCCTGTCGTTCATGAGTCGGGGTTTTCGGGAACGCCAACGACAATTTCCGCTCCTGAACCAGCCCCGTCAGATATTGGTCGCGCAGCGTGTCCGGCTTCCGATTGACCAGTTCGGCTAAACATCTAAGGGAAATAAAGTGCTTTGCGCAAAGCACCTGCACGACCTCAATCATTTTCTCCCTGCTGACTCTTCCTTTGGATCGCGGCTCGGCTGCTAGTGCTTCCAGCCGCTGACGCAAGGGCGCGGACAATCTAGCCAAGTCATCAATGATTGGAAGCGATAGCTGATCACTTAGCAGGCACACCTCAGCATCCCGATGGTCGACCAAATTCGGGGAGCTCGGTGCCGAAATTGCGGGAGCAGTTCCGAAAATGTCTTCCGGCGTCGGAATCGCCTCGCCGGGCAGGTGGTAAACAGCCCCGCGCCCCCGCGTGGACTCGAGCATCCCGGCCTGGGCGAGATGTTGAAGGATGCGCGACAAATCCACCGGATGCTCCGTGGTCAGCCGCGATCCCTGAACCGCGCAACACGTCATAGCGGATGCCCACGTATCGGCCATCTATAAAATTCTTTGCGTATGTGCCAAACCATGCGCGGACGCACCAGACATTACTCATTTCGCTTCCTCAATCATCCTGAAGTCTGCATACTTGAATTGCCGCGTTCCAAGCCGATTTAGGTGCGGCACCAACCCATGCCCATAGTCCCTCGGTTTCGATCCGTTGAAACCGAAGCTCCCTCGAAGCTCGCTGGTTTCGTTGTAGGCGGCAACCAGTTCGTCAATTTGCTGCGAGGTAAGCCTCTCGATACTGGGCAGGGCTTTCGCTAGTACGTTCCCGCTGTCCCAATTTGGGCAGTGTCGCAGCGCCTCTGCATACGCACTAAACATCCGATCGCTTTTGATCAAGACCTTCACAATGCCCTCAGCGGAAGTTGCCCAAGTGCTGGAAAGCGCCTGAAACTTTCCAATGAAGCCATACGGATCTTTTCCCAGCCGCACGGCGACCATTGGCACTCCCCGCGCAAAGGCAAAACCGACCTCTTGATCTGTCCAATCGCTTTCATGGAAACTTTCCGTCATTAGTGCGACGAACCCGTCCATGCTGGCGAGAGCATTCTCGATTTCATGCTGCCATGCCTTCGTGGGGTGGATATCTTCGTGTGCTACAAAGCAGGAAATGCCGAAAAGGCGAAGACGGTCTTTGAGTTCGCCGGTTTCCTTCTTCACCTCAGACTTATGGCTTAAGAATAGACGAAAGCCGTTGTCTCCCCAGATGCGTTTTGTTGCATCAGGCAGAATGCCACGGTTGCCTATGACCAATAACCCAGATTCCCTTCTCCACTCGCCATCTTCGGCGATTTCCATTTCCAGGAATACTTCCTCGACAAATTCATTCTGAATATTGTGAAGTTGATTCAGATCATCTTTAATTTGATTTTGGATGTCAGCCTTCTGCTTAACAACAGACAAGAACAACGACTCTGGTACTGCCAAGTAAAGAGCGTGACCATAGGTTCCGCCATTCCAGCGGTCGCTGCTCCATCCCTCGTGAACACGCATTTGCGAATTGACGATGATCTCCTGAAGTTGCCGCTTGCCTTCTTGCGCGTAGAGCTTAGATAGTGCTGCCAGATAGCGCTCAACGCTCTTTGGAAACTCGAATATCAATTCGTGGCCGCTCATGGAACCGCCTCTAGGAGATGGCTTGTATCCTTCACCCGCAGTTCGCCGGAAATGAGCTTGGGCAGCAGCGTGTCACGCAGGGCGGCGAGAGCGCGGCCTTCCTTGGTCGCCGCGCTGGCGCGTGCGAATAGCGGCTTGGTGAACTGTCCGAACAATTCAGTAATCGGCTTCGGTGCGGCCGCTATGCGCAAGTGCGAAAGCGACTCCGCGGGCACACGCTGTCGACCACTGGAACCAGTCATGCTTTGAATCGCGAAATCTCGAAACTCCACGCTCCGCGCCAAACAGTAGGCATATTCATTCGGTAGCGGCGACTTCGGGCGAAGAACCATATATTCTGTTGAGCCCCAGCCAACCTGCCCGTCTTTTAGGAAGTCAACATAGGCAGTCTTGCCGTTCTCCAAGCATGGTGTAATACGCGCGACCAAGGTGTCGCCGTTTACAAATCGCATTCCAGATCCAAATGGACGTTCGATCACCGCGTCAGGCGAATGGCCTCGCGTCGGCATGTTCGCCATGTCGAGATATGGAGCGACCTCTCCTTTGCGCAACGGGCGCGTTGGGTTGACGTCAATCACCTCTGGCAGTGGCACCATTTTCCACCCCTTCGGCGTATCCCCCAGTTCCGAATCCTCGAAGGAATCCGGAAACAGGTCGGCGATGGACTTGGGTAAGCGGGGCTTGCGGCCTTCGGCTTTTGCGCGGACGGGGTCGAAGTCCACGAACCACGACTTGAAGAGCACCCGCGCCATCGCCTCCAGCGTCTCGTTCATCCGCCGGTTCAGTTCGATCTTGTCGTCCAGCGTGCCGAGCATGTGGGCGATTGCGCGTTGTTCGGAGAGCGGCGGAATCGACGTCTTGAAAGCGAGGATGCGACTCGGTGACGTGTGCTTCACAGTCGTACCCGTAGCGCTCGCCAATACCTCGTGTCGGTACTCAGGCGTCCGTAGAAGATACGAGAGAAATCGCCTGTCGACCTTGGCATCGTCTCGAATCAGGACCTTCCCGAGTCGCTGATTGTGCAGAAATCGGAAGTGCTGCGGCTTCGGCACAAGGGCCGGGTAACCGAGCGTGTCGGCCTGTTTGCTCAAATCGGTCATTGTCACGATGAGGTCGTTCTCGTGTAATACGTATTCCTCTGGAACCTGCCCGTCAAAGTACTTGTACTTGTCACCCTTGAAGCCGCCACCGACAGTGAAGTTCCCCGGCGTCAACAGGACGTCACCGGGCGGTTCCTCGCGTATGTTCTCACCCGGGAACGCGAAGCCGTGCTTCACATCGATGATCTCGGACAACTTGACGTCCGACCAGGGCTTACCCGTCATACCCAACGCCCTCTAGATTGGCGGCGATCGCGGTATCCAACTTCGCGGCCACGCTCCCATTCATTTCCCCTCCCACGGCGTGAATCCGATGGGGCGTTTCTTCTTCGGTTCGGGCGGCGTCATCAGTTCGCGGATGGCATCAAACACGATCTTGAATTGGGCGTCATATTTCTTTTCGAGAGTCGCGAGCTTGCGGGCGAGGTCGGCATTCGAAGCCAGCATCTGCCGCAGTCGGACGAAGGCGCGCATGATTTCAACGTTGACGTGGATGGCGCGGTCGCTGCGCAGCACGCTGGAAAGCATGGCGACGCCCTGCTCCGTGAAGGCGTAGGGCGCAGCGCGGCGGCTACCACCCCAACTTGAAATCACAAATTGTGATTTCAAGTTGGCAAACTCCTCGGCGCTCAACTGGAACATGAAATCTTCCGGGAAGCGCGTGGTGTTGCGCTTGACCGCCTGGACAAGGACGCGGGGTTCCACTTCGTAGAGTTCGGCCAAGTGGGTGCTGAGCATAACCTTCTGCCCGCGCATGAGAACGATATGTGACTCGATGCGTTCCAGCGGAACGACTGCCAGCTTATCGGTCATATCCGAGTTCCTTGAGATTGGCGGCAATGGCGGCGTCCAGCGTCGCGGCCTCGTGCTGCTGCCCTCGTAGTGTCGCAGCAAGCCGCTTCATTTTCTCCTCGAACGGTTCGCCATCGTCCTCTGCCGCCTCCGCGCCGACGTAACGTCCGGGCGTGAGCACATGGCCGTGCTTGCGGATGTCGTCGAGCTTCGCGGCCTTGCAGAATCCGGGCACGTCGGCGTACTTGCCTGCACCCTTGTCGCCGCGCCAGGCGTGATAAGCACCGGTGATCTTTGCAACGTCTTCGTCCGTCAGTTCGCGGTGCACGCGGTCAATCAGCGTGCCCATCTTGCGTGCGTCGATGAACAGCGTCTCGCCGCGCCGGTCGCGGAACCTTCCGTTCTTCCTATTTCGTGCGAGGAACCACAGGCACACCGGGATTTGCGTCGAGTAGAAGAGCTGCCCCGGCAGCGCGACCATGCAGTCCACCAGGTCGGCCTCGATGATGGCCTTGCGGATCTCGCCCTCGCCCGACTGGTTGGACGACATCGAACCGTTGGCGAGCACGAAGCCCGCTTGTCCTGTGGGCGCGAGGTGGTGGATGAAGTGCTGCACCCACGCGTAGTTGGCGTTGCCCGCGGGCGGCACGCCGTAGACCCAGCGCTTGTCGTTCTTCAGCAGCGCGCCGCGCCAGTCGCTGTCGTTAAATGGCGGATTGGCCAGCACGTAGTCGGCCTTGAGGTCGGGGTGGGCGTGATTGTGGAAGGTGTCGCCATGGGCGATCTGCGCGTCGATGCCGCGGATCGCTAGGTTCATCTTGGCAAGGCGCCAGGTGGTGTAGTTGGATTCCTGGCCGTAGATGGAGATGTCGCCGAGCTTGCCGCTGTGGGCTTCGATGAACTTCTCGCTGGAGACGAACATCCCGCCCGAACCGCAGCAGGGGTCGTACACGCGGCCCTTGTACGGCGCGAGCATCTCCACCAGCACGCGCACCACGCGCGAGGGCGTGTAGAACTGGCCACCGCTCTTGCCCTCGGCGCTGGCAAAGCGCGCGAGGAAGTATTCGTACACGCGGCCGAGCGTATCCTTGGCGCGGTCGGCCGCACTTCCCAGCGCAATGTCGCTCACCAAGTTTATGATCTGCCCCAGCCGCTGCTTGTCGAGGCCGGGGCGGGCGTAGTCCTTGGGCAGCACGCCTTTGAGCGAGGCGTTGTCACGCTCGATCGCGGCCATCGCGTCATCGACCAACTGGCCGATGGTCGGCTGCGGCGCCATCGACTTCAGGTACTGCCAGCGCGCTTCCGGCGGCACCCAGAAAATGCTCACGGCGCGGTACTCATCGGGGTCTTCGGGATCGGCGCCTTTCTTGCGCTGCGCTTCGAGTTCGGTGTGCTTGGCCTCGAACGCGTCGGAAATGTACTTGAGGAAAATCAGGCCGAGGACGACGTGCTTGTACTCGGCCGCATCCATGTTGTTGCGCAGACCGTCGGCCATCTGCCACAGCTTGGCTTCGAAGCCGAGGTTGGCGCCGGTGTCTTTCTTTGCGGTTCTGGTTGCCATGGCGCCTTATTCTAGTTTGGATTCGCGCATCGATAGACTAACCACGCTACACGCCTTGGCAAACGCGTTCATGAATTTGTCGGCGGTGACGATGGAGACGAAGGCTTACTTTACCACCGTTTCCGCCAGGGGCTTACTCGGAAAGCAGCGATTTATGACACGGCAATTGCCCGGAGAACCGCGCCCATCCTTGATCTACAAGCAGTGACGGTCGCGTAGTCAACCGCTTTGTGAGGAACTCCGGAACGCCGCAATTCCTGGAACGTGCTTTAGGCCGCCTGCGCCAATTCCCGCGAAAGCAAGATGCGCTTGCGCATCGGTCCCCAATGGTACTCGCCGAAAGCGCCGGTGCTGCGGATTACGCGGTGGCAGGGGATCAGGTAACCGATCGGGTTGGCGGCGACGGCGCTACCGACAGCGCGCGCCGCGCGCGGCTGGCCGACGCTCCCGGCCAGCCCGGAATAGGTCGTGACCCGGCCTGCGGGGATGCGCAGCAGCGCCTCCCATACCTTGATCTGGAAATTGGTACCTTTCACCAGCAGGCCGAGCGGCGCCCTGCCCTTGGCGCCCGAATCGAATATTCGAGCGGCTACGGGCGCCGTTGCCTCCGGCGCGTGTTCAATCCGCGCGTTCTCCCACGCGGCGCGCAATCGTGTTAGCGCCTCGTCCTCGGTTTCCGGCCCGAGAAATTCGAGCGCGCACACGCCGCGCGACGTCAAACCGAGCAAACATTCGCCGAACGGGCTCGCGTGCACGCCCCAGGAAATCGACAGGCCCGCACCGCCCCGCTTGTATTCCCCGGGGGTCACGGCATCCACGTTGACGATCAGGTCGTGCAACCGCCCGGGTCCGGACAAGCCTGAGTGAAAACTCGCATCGAGCAGATCGCCGCTTAGTCGCAGCACGCGCTTCGCCTCCTGCGCCGTCTGGAACTGCAGGAAGCGCTTCGGACTGACGCCGGCCCAGCGCTGAAACAAGCGCTGGAAATGAAACTCCGACAGGCCCACGCTACCAGCGATTTCGCGCAATCCGGGCTGGCGCCGCGCATTGAGATCGAGAAAACCAATGGCTTGCTCGATGAGTCGATAGTCGCTTGCGGGCATGGCGGTCGCCTTGATGGATGACGCCGCCATTCTATCGACCCCGCGCGGCGCGGCGCCACCCGATTCTTGCGCAAAGGGGAAGCGCGCAATTCCCCCCGCGTTCGCCGCTTGATCTTAGAATCCGCCTATGGACCCCTATCGCGGCCGCTTTGCCCCCTCGCCCACCGGACCGCTGCACTTCGGCTCGCTGACCGCCGCCGTGGGCAGCTATCTGGAGGCGAAGCGCCGCCGCGGCGCTTGGCTGCTGCGCATGGAAGACCTCGACCGGCCGCGCGAGCAGCACGGCGCCGCCGACGCGATATTGCGCACGCTGGAAGCCTGCGGCATGGGCTGGGACGGCAGCATCCTGTACCAGAGCCGGCGCGGCGAGGCCTATCGCGCGGCGCTGTCACGGATCGAAGCGCAAGGCCTCGCCTACGCCTGCGGCTGTTCGAGAAAGGAAATTGCAGATTCGGGCCTGGGACCGGATGGCGCGCTCATCTACCCCGGCACCTGCCGCGCGGGCCTGGCACCGGGGAAAGCCCCGCGCGCCACGCGCGTGCGCGTCGGCGACAGCGTGATCGAATTCGCGGACGCACTGCAAGGAAAAGTACGCCAGGATCTCGCCACCGACGTCGGCGATTTCGTGCTGCTGCGCGCCGACGGGCTCTACGCCTACCAGCTGGCGGTGGTGGTCGATGATGCGGACCAGGGGATCACCCACGTGGTGCGCGGCGCCGACCTGCTGGCATCGACGCCGCGCCAGATTTACCTGCAGCGCCTGCTCGGCCTGCCCACGCCGCGCTACCTGCATCTGCCGGCGGCGGTGAATGCCGCCGGGGAAAAGCTGTCCAAGCAGACGCTGGCGCCGCCGGTGGATGCGCGCGACCCGGTGCCGGCGCTCGCGCAAGTCATGGAGTTTCTCGGCCAGTCACCGCCAGCGCAGCTGGGCCGCGCGACGCTCGCCGAATTCTGGGACTGGGCGCTTGCCCATTGGGACGCGCAGCGCATCCTGCGCCGGCGCAGCCTGCCCGCGCTTTAGCGCTCGTTACAAAATAAGAAAAACGGGCTTTTTGTTCGCACAAGGTTGACCAAGACCTTGCGCGCTGCGCGCGCCAACCGCACTTTCTGTACGGATAGAAAGCATCCGTACAGAAAGTGCGGTTATGGGTAGGAACCGGGAAACCATGGGGTTTTATCCGAGATCGTCGATTGCATGCGGATAGATTCATCATCCGCATGCAATCGACGATCCGCACGGACGGATTTATCGTCCGTGCAAGGTCTTGCTAGCTCATTTTGCAACCGTTTCTTAGCGCGGTCTGAGCCCGCGGCCAGACCCCGGCGGCAGCATCACGGTCGCGAGCGCCATCAGCACCAGTCCGAGTGCGGCGAAATCCTGCCAGTGCGGCAGCTCTGAGAGCACCAGCATGCCGCTGAACACGCCCACCACCGGCGTCATCAGCGAGGACAGCGACGATACGCCCACCGGCACCGTCGTGACGATCTTGTACCAGGCCCAGTGGCAGAACACGAATGCGACCACGACGTTGTAGGCGAGCGCGACGGCCGGCCACAAGGTCAGCGCATGCAATTTATCCAAGTCGAACGCGATCGCGCCCGCATAGATCGGGATACCGCCGACCAGCAGTTGCCAGGCGGTGAGCGAGGTGACCGGCAAAGCGATCGGAAAGCGTTTCATCAGCACCGTGCCTGTCGCCCAGCTGACTGCGCCCGACAGCATCAGCAGGGTGCCCTTGGGCGCAGCCTGCATCGCGCGCAGCTCGACCGAGAGCAGGAGCAGCATGGCGCCCATACCCAGGCCGACGCCCAGCATCCGGCGCGCCGTGATGCGCTCTTTCAGCAGCCAGGCGGAGAGCGGCACGCTCCACAAGGGCATGGTATAGGCGAGGATCGCCGCGCGGCCGGAGGACATATAGCCGATGCCGTAGGCGATGCATACGTTCCAGATCGTGACGTTGAACAGCGCGATCAGGAGCAGCCGGCCCCACTGTCCGCGCGGCACCCGCAGCGGCAGCCGCGCATACCTGGCGATGGCGAACAGCCCGGCCGCGCCGCCCGCCAGACACACGCTGCGGAAGCTGAACACCGGCAGTTCCGACAGCGCGAGCTTGATCATCGGCCAGTTGAAGCCCCAGCCCAGCGTGAGCGCCACCAGCACCCACAAAATAGAACGTGGAAAGCCCTGTTGTTGGTTCATCGCTTGACTGGCATGTTCTGCGCTTCCCGCGGCGAATGCGCTGTAGAGGATGCGCAGGATACCCCGAAACGACCTCGCGTTACGGCCAGACATCGATCAACTATTATTGAACCAATATGCACAAAGCATCGACTAAGGATGCTGTTGTCCAAGCAAAGCTTGTCCGCCCACAAATTCAACAGGCCGGTTATTGCCCGGGCATTTGATCAAAACCACAAGGAAACACGACATGAACAGGAATATTGCAAGGACGGCATTTGTCGGTCTGTTGCTCGTTTTATTGCAGGGCCTCGCTGCTACCGCTTTCGCGGCAGCCGACGAGAACACCAAGCCGCCGCTGCAGATTGTCCATCAATCGGGCCTGAAAGTGCTGATCCAGGTGAACTACGACTCCACCGTACCCAACGGCGTCGGCAAACAGGTCCTGGCCGCGAAGAATCTCTACGATCAGTATTCGGCCTTGGGCATGCAAGCCGGAAAGGACTACGAAATCGCAATGGTGTTCCGGGCCGACGCCGCGCAGTTCCTGCTCGACGACGACGCCTACGACGCCAAGGTCAAGCAAGCGCATCCCAAAGGCAATCCGAACAAGGCGATACTCGACGCGCTGGCTAAGGGAGGCGTAACAATGTACGAATGCGCCGTGGCGATGCGCTTGAAGGGATACAAGCCCGAAGAACTCCTGCCCTATAGCCGCATTGTCGTATCCGGCATAGGCGCTATCGTCGACTTCGAGAAAAGCGGCTACCTTTCGGTCACGCCGTAAGCCCTGAGCACAAGCTGCAGCGCCTGCCGGTCGGCGGCGGCATAATCCAGCTCGCCGCTTTGCACCGCAGCGCAAAGCTGCTCGAATGCGCAGCTGTCCAGGTTCTCGATGTTCCGCTTCACCCAGTCGGCGGCGCTCGCGGCAATCAGGCGCCGCACGCGCCCGCCATGCGAACGGCGCTCTCTGGCGCAGGCGGCGGTGTGCCGCTCGATCAGGTCCAGCAGTTCGGGCACGCCCGCGCCGCTGGTGGCGACTGTGCGCACGACCCGCGGCGTCCACGCGCCGTAGCGGTGCAGCGCCAGCATTCCCAGCAACTCCCGTTCGGTGCGCTCGGCCAGCGGCAGGTCGGCTTTGTTCACCACCAGGATATCGGCGATTTCGAGGATGCCGGCCTTGAGCGCCTGCACCTCGTCGCCCAGGCCGGGCGGGCAGACCACGACGCGCGTGTCCGCCACTTCCGCCACCTCGACCTCGGACTGCCCGGCGCCCACGGTTTCGACGATGATCTGGTCGTAGCCGGCGGCGTCGAACAAATCGATCACCCGCGCCGCGGTGCGCGACAGGCCGCCGCCGTGGCCGCGCGAAGCGAGGGAGCGGATGAACACGCGCGCGTGCGCCTGGTGTTCGCCCATGCGGATGCGATCGCCGAGGATCGCGCCGCCGGAAAACGGGCTCGAGGGATCGACCGCCACCACGCCTATGCTGGCGCCGCGCGCGAGCCATGCGCCGATCAGCGCATTGACCAGCGTCGACTTGCCCGCGCCCGGAGGGCCGGTGATGCCGGTCACGCGCGCGCGCCCGAGATGCGGCTGCAACGCATGCAGCAGCGCCTTGCCGGCGGCGGTCTCGTTCTCCACCGCCGACATGGCGCGCGCCAGCGCGCGGCGCTCGCCGGCGAGAATCGCCGCGAGCACGCCCGCCTCAGGCTCGGGCTTCATGCCGGCTTCGCACGCGCGCCGATCAGGGCGGCCTGGCGCCGGACGATATCCTGCGGAAACGGCACCGCCTTGCGCGCGTCGGTGTCGATGTGGGCGCCGACAATTTCCGCCGTGGCCGCCTCCGCCCCGCTTTCGCTTTCGTACATACGGTGCAGGAAGCGGATGGTCTTCGGTTTTGCTTCGAGCAATTCAGAGGTGATGCGCACCAGCGCGCCGGCGTGCAGTTCGCGCTTGAACAGCGTGCGCATATCCAGCGCCGCCATGCCGCGCCGGTTCGCCTTGAAATAACCGGTGGTCATCCCGAGCGCGGCGAACAAATGCCAGGTCGCCGCATCGAAAAAGGCGGTGTAGAACTGCACGTTCATGTGATCCATGTGGTCCAGCTGCCAGGGATAGACCACGCCGCGATAGGTTTCGATCGCCGTTTCGGCTGACATCAGCGCCCCCTCAGACCATGACCAGCGGCTGGCCGAAGCCGAGTTCGCGCCGCAGGGTGGCGCAAATCTCGCCGTGGGTGCAGCCGGCTTCGGCCGCGGCGACCACCTGGGCGAAAATGTTCTGCTTGGGGTCGCCTGCCGCGGCGGCAAGACCATCCAGCGCCCGCGCCACCCCGGACTGCGAGCGCGCCGCCTGGTACGCCTTGAATGCGGCGATGTGCGCCTGCATTTTTTTCGGGTCGGGCGTGGGCAGCGCCTGGCGCTCGCCTTTGCCTTCTTCCACCTGGTAGGCGTTGACCCCGACCACGGTCTGCGCGCCCGAGTCCACCTGTTCCTGAAAACTGCGCGCCGACGCGCCTATCATTTTCTGCGGCAGGCCCTGCTCCACCGCGGCATACATGCCGCCCGCGGCCTCCACTTGCGCCATGACGCCGAGAATCTTCTCCTCCATCGCATCGGTGAGCGCCTCGACGTAGTAGCTGCCTCCCAGAGGATCGATCACGTCGGTGAGGCGCGCCTCCTCGCGCAGGATGTTCTGCGTGTTCACGGCGATGCGCGCGCCGAACTCGGTCGGGCAGGACAGCGCCTCGTCGTAGGCGTCGGTGTGCAGCGACTGCAGCCCGCCGAGGATGCCGGCGATCGCCTGCACCGTGACGCGCGCGATGTTGTTGAGCGGCTGCTGCCGCGTGAGATCGACGCCCGAAGTCTGGCCGTGGAACTTGAAGCGCCAGGAGCGCGGATCGTGCGCGCCGAAGCGCTCGCGCGTGATGCGCGCCCAGATGCGCCGGCCGGCGCGAAACTTGGCGATTTCCTCGAACAGGCTGACCGAGATGTCGAAGAAGAAGGTGAAGCGCGGCAGGTAGGCGTCGGGATGCATGCCGCGCGCCCTGCAATCTTCGGCGTACTGGATCGCCGCGGCGAGCGTGAACGCCATGGACTCGGCCGGCGTGGCACCGGCCTGCTGCGTATGCTGCCCCACCACCGACATCGGGTTCCAGCGCGGCAGGTGTTGGTTGCAGAATTCGATATGGTCGGTGAGGATGCGCCGCGCCCCGGTGAGCGCGATGCGAAAGAACATGTGGTTGGCGACGTAGTGGGAGAGGTAGTCGCTCTGGTTCGAAGTGCCGCTGATTTTCTTCCAATCGACGCCGCGCTTTCTTGCCGTCGCCAGCATCAATGCGAGCAGGGTGAACGGCGAAGGATCGTTCATGGCGCAGGAGGTGCGCGCCAGGTCCACGCCCGCGAGGCATTGCTCCATGTGCTCGACGGTGTTCACCACCACGCCGCAGGTGCCGAGCAACTCGGCATGCACTTCGTCCATGTCGTAGCCGCGGAACACCGAATTGCAGGGAATGAGCGACACCGCCGTCGTTCCCTGGGCGATCATGTCGAGCAGGCGCGCATTGTAGTCGGCCGGCGTGCCCAGGCCGATCAGCTGGCGCTGGCTCCAGGTGCGGCCGCGGTGCATGCTCGCATAGATGCCGCGGGTGTAGGGCGGCTGGCCCGGGTAGCCGAGATCGGCGCCATAGTCTCCCGGCCAGTCCTCGGGCGTGTACAGCGGCTTGACTTCGATACCCGAGCGATTGCGCGTCGGTTTTCCGCTGGCGACGCCTGCCGCGAACTCGCGCTGCCATTGATCCGCTCCGGCTTCCTGAGCGGATAGTTTGCCTGCGTCCAGTGGCTGGTTCATTTGCCTCCTCCCTTAAACACCGATCGCGCGGCGCGCGCGGGTCAGGCGGCCGATCTCGGCCGCGATGTCTTCGAGCGCGCTGCCCGGGTGGAACACTTTGGCCACGCCGGCTTCGAGCAGGAGGGTTTCGTCCGCGTCGGGAACGATGCCGCCGACGATGACCGCGATATCTGCGAGGCCAGCCTCGCCCAACGCCCGCATCAACTTGGGCACGATCAGGTGGTCGGTCGCGAGCGACGACACCCCGATCACGTCTACGTCTTCCTCCAGCGCCAGCTTGACTACCGCGGGGATGTCCTGCCAGGGCGGCGTGTAGACCACCTCCATGCCGGCATCGCGCAGGAAGGAAGCGACCACGCGGCTGCCGCGATCGTGGCCGTCGAGGCCGATTTTGGTGACCAGTACCTTGGGTGGATGCGTGCTCATGCGGCTCTGCCTCGAAAATGTAGTGGAAGATTCATGTCTTCTGCGCCTCGCGCAGCAGCCTGATGAAATTGCGCGCGATGCTGCGCGGAGAACGCCTGCCGTCTTGGCGAAACCAGTGCTGGCTCCAGTTGAGCGCGCCGAGCAGCAGCAGGCGGAAGGTCTGGCGATCGGTTTCCGCCGGCAGCGGCAGCGCCGCCACCAGTTCGGCGAACAGGCTGTCGTAACCGTCGCGCAGCTTTACCAGCCGCGCCGCGGCCTTGGGGACGTCCTGTGGCAGCACGCGGATCACGACCAGCGCGTAATCGCCGGTCTTGAGCAAGGCCTCCAGATGCGCCACCGCGGCCGCCTCCAGCCGCTTCCAGGGCTCGGCATACCTCGCGACCGCGGCCCGCACCCTTTCGGTGATCAAGCGCACGCCCTCCTCGTACACTGCGACCAGCAGGTCTTCCTTGGCGGCGAAATGGTAGTACAGCGACCCGGGCAGCATGTCCGCCGCCGCGGCGATGTCGCGCATCGAGGTGGCGGCATAGCCTTTTTCGCGGAACAAGCGCGCCGCCTCGTCGAGGATCAGCGGCAGGCGGTTGTCGCTGCGCGGCACGCGTAGGGCTTGGGCCATTTCGTCCTGAGCATTAGAAAAACAAACGACTGTTTGTTTTATAAACCAGTTTTCCCGGGCGGTCAACAGTTCCGTCCGCGCGCTGGGCGTCGGCAGCGAAGAAGGTCAAACATTGTCAAACGACCCTTGGCGCCTGAGCCGACCGGCGCATAATGGCGCTCGAGTAGCAACTCTCCCGACATGAACCTAGCCGCGCTTCTGATCCCTCCCGCGCTCGATGCGAAGCAGGCCTTGCGCCTGCGGCGCTTCGGCCTCGCCGCGCTCGGCTATGGGCTGGCTGCGGTTCTGGTGGCGCTGGCCTGGGCCTTTGACGCGTTTCCGGTATCGGCTGTGCTTGGGGTTGCGGCAGCGACTCTTGCGCTCAACCTGATTGTGTATGCCGCCATTCGCTCCGGCTTCAACCTTCGTTTCGCGGATCCCAGCCTTACCCGCTTCCAGATGCTGGCCGCTATCACCGTGCTTATGTACATCATCTACCACATGGACACTGGTCGTGAAATTGCGTTGTTCGCTTGTTTCTTCGTGGTTCTGTTCGGGATTTTCCGTCTCAACGCGCGTGAATTCACGGTCATCACGCTCTACACGCTGGCGGCATACGCTCTGGTCATCAACCTGCTGATGCATCTGCGGCCGCAGACCATCCACAGCGTCCCCGGCGTATGGATGAGCTGGCTGGGGCTTGCGGGATTCCTGCCGTTTTTCACCGTCATCGGCGGACAAATGAACACGCTCAGGCGCAAGTTGCGCGAAAGCGAGCTGCGCTTTCGCAGCCTGACCGAGATGTCCTCCGACTTCTACTGGGAGAGCGACGCTGAGCACCGGCTCACGCAGCGCGCCTCGGCCGACAAGCGTGTGAGCACCATATCGGTATTCCGGCAGGGCGCGCAGATCGGCCACCGCCGCTGGGAAATCCCCTATCTGTCGCCGGACGCGGCCGGCTGGCAGGCACACCGTGCAATCCACGACGCGCACCTGCCGTTTCGCGATTTCGAACTCTCGCGCCTGGGCGCGGACGGCACCGAACGGTTTATCTCGATCAGCGGCGATCCGGTGTTCGACGAGTCCGGCGCGTTCAAGGGCTACCGCGGCGTCGGCACCGACATCAGCGCGCGCAAACGCGCCGAGCGTGAACTGCGCGACAGCGCACAGAAGCTGCGTTTGTTCACCGACAACGTTCCCGCCATGACCGTCTCATGGGACGAGAACCTGCGCTGCCGCTTCGCCAACAAAGTGTTTATGGAATTCTTCGGCCTCGCCGGCCAGGACATCATCGGCAAGCACGTACGGGAAGTCTTGGGGGAGGCGGCGTATCGGGAGATAGAGGATTATTTTACGCGCGTGCTGCAGGGGCATCCGGTCACCTATCAACGGGCGCTTCGGCTTGCGAACGGCGAAACGCGCTATATCGAGGTCAGGCTGCTGCCGCATATCGGGGAGCAAGGCAGGGTCCTGGGCTGCTTTGCCGTAACCACCGACATCACCGAGCACAAGCAGGAGGAGGAGCGCATCCAGCGTATAGCGCATCACGACAGCCTCACCGGACTGCCGAACCGGCTGCTGTTCAATGACCGGCTGGAGCAGGCTATCAGTCTCGCCAAGCGCGACGCACGCCAGTTCGCGCTGCTCTATCTCGATCTGGACGATTTCAAGCCGGTGAACGACACCCTGGGGCACACCACCGGCGACGAACTCCTGCGAGCGGTTGCCGCGAGAATCCGGCAACAGGTTCGCGAATCCGACACCGTGGCCCGCGTCGGCGGCGATGAATTCGCCGTGGTCCTGCCCGACATAGCGAGGCGCGAGGAAGCCGAAACCGTGGCCAGGAAAATCATCACCGCGCTGGCCGCGCCGTTTCAACTCGGCAGCGCGGAGCAGCGCATCAACATCGGGACCAGTATCGGCATCGCGATCTATCCGGCGGACGCGCGCGACGCCGACGCACTGGTCAAGGCGGCCGATGGCGCCATGTACAACGCCAAGCAAGTGGGGAGCACGTTCCGGTTTTGCAGTACGTAGCGTCCGCACCGGAGCGTCTCCTGTTGCGCGCGGAAAAAAGCCGCTTGCGCTCGGCATGACAAAAATCAATAAATAGCGTTATATCGATCTGCCCGCACTTCGCGCCGGCGCATAATTAGCGCATCAGTTTCGCGCCTGATGTTCATTTTGTTCCCCGCGGAAAGAGCGATGCATACTCAGCGTATCCTCAAACGATTCCAGGCTGTCTTTCTCGCCGGAATCGGCGCGACATTCGCCTTGGCCACGGTTGCGGCGCACGCGGACTCGATCAAGATCGGCGGCACCGGCACCGGGCTGGGCGCGATAAAGTGGATGGCCCAGGAATTCAACAAATCCAGACCGGATGCGCAATTGACCGTCATGCCCAGCCTGGGCAGCACCGGCGCCGTCAGGGCGGTGCTCGCCGGTGCCGTGGATTTAGGCATCAGCGCACGCCCCGTCACCCCGGAAGAGAGTAGCAAGGGCGCGTCGTCACAGGCCTATGCGCGAACGCCCTTCGTCGTTGTCACGGGAACCAAGAACAAGGGCACCGAAATAAGCCTGAACCAACTCGTACAAGTCTATTCAGGTCAACTCACCCGCTGGCCCGACGGGAGTCCAATACGCCTCATCATGCGTCCGGACAGCGATGCCGACATCATCGCGCTGCGGGCCTTCTCGGCCGAAATGAACGCCGCGATCACCGCGGCCCTGGCGAAAAAAGGCCACAGAATCGCCACCACCGACCAGGACAACGCCGGTGCGCTCGAAACGCTTCCGGGCTCGCTGGGCGCCACAACGCTGACGCTGATCGTGACGGAAAATCGTGCGGTTCGACCGCTTATCCTGGACGGTGTGGCTCCCACCCTGCAGTCCCTGGCCGCGGGACGCTATCGACACTTCAGAACCCTGTACCTGGTCACCGGGCGCAATCCCTCGCCTCTGGCAAAGGACTTTGTCGCCTTTATCCGATCGCCCGCGGGTCAAACGGTTCTTGCCAGGAGCGGTAATCTAGCGGTTCAAGAATAAGGCATCCGATGCCTCTAGCCGACACCGGTCTACCCAGAACCATCCGGTTGATCGCCGCAACCATTGCGATAGTTGTGGCGGTTTCCTTGCCGCTGGGTTACTGGCTGGTGGCTTACGGCGACGCAGCGGACGCAGCCGCGATCGACGCCCAGGCCCACGCCGACCTGGTCACCGAGCTTATCAATGCCAACCCCGAACTATGGCGTTATGAGATCCCCAGACTGGACGCCATCGCCGCCACCCATCTTACCGGCCGCGACCTGCCGGAAAAGAATTTCATACTGGATGAGCAGCGCAACGTGCTTAGCCAGAGCTCGACGCACCTCACCCCTCCGGTATTGACGCGCTCCGCGCCGCTGCTCGATTCGGGAGTGGAAGTCGGCAGGATGCTGACCAGCCGCTCCCTGGCGCCTCTGCTGATCAACACCGCGCTGACGGCACTGTTCGGGCTGCTGCTTGCGGCAGCGACTTATGTCAGCCTGGCCGTGCTGCCCCTGCGCGCGCTCACGCGCATGTTGGGGGCCCTGGTACAGGAACAGGAGCGGCTGCGGGCGATCGTCGACAACGCCGTCGAGGGGATCATCACCTTCGATCTGCAAGGAACGGTGCAGTCCCTGAACCCGGCAGCGGCGCGCATGTTCGACTACAGCACCACCGAAGCACTGCGGCGCAGCGCGGGCGAACTGCTGCCCGAGATTGATTTGGCGAGAGCCGGCCTGACGGACGAACAACCCAGTCTCGGCCAACTGGAAACCACAGGCCGCCGCCGGGACGGCACCGGCTTTCCGATCGAGCTTGCGCTCAGCCAGGCGCTGCTCGACGGCAAGCCTCAGCTGATCGCCATCGCGCACGACATCACCGTGCGCAAGAGCGCCGAGCAGGCCTTGCGCGATGCCGCAATGGAGTTGCGCCTGTTCGCCGACAACGTTCCGGCCATGACCGCGTCTTTTGACGAGAATCTGCGTTACCGTTTTGCCAACAGGCACTATGCGGAGTTTTTCGGTGTGGACCCGGCCAGCATTGTCGGCAAGCACCTGCGTGAGGTCGTAGGCGAAGACGCCTACCGCGAGATCGAGGCCAATTTCATGCAGGCGCTGGGCGGACAGCCGCTCACTTACCGGAGAGTGTGCAAGCTTCAGAACGGCGAATCCCGCCATATCGAAATCAAGCTGCTGCCGCATTTCGGTGAACAAGAGAAAGTCCAGGGTTGTTTCGCCGTGACCACCGACATTACGGAGCACATGCTGGCAGAAGAGCGCATCCAGCGCGTGGCGCATCACGACAGCCTCACCGGCTTGCCGAACCGCCTGCTGTTCAACGACCGGCTGAATCAGGCGATCAGCCTGGCCAAACGCGACTCGCGCCGCTTCGCGCTGCTCTACCTCGACCTGGACCGGTTCAAGCCGGTGAACGACACCCTCGGACACACCGTCGGCGACGAACTGTTGCAGGGCGTTGCGGCGAGGCTGCGGCAGCAGGTACGGGAATCGGACACGGTCGCCCGCGTCGGCGGCGACGAGTTCACCGTGATCATGGCGGACCTCCCGCGGCGCGAGGCTGCGGAGACGGTCGCCGCAAAAATCATCGCCGCGCTGGCCGCGCCGTTCGAGCTCGGCAGTTCGAAACAGCGCGTCGAAATAGGCACCAGCGTCGGCATCGCCGTCTATCCTGCCGACGGCCGCGACGCGGAAGCGCTGGTCAAGGCGGCCGATGCCGCCATGTACAACGCCAAGCAAGTGGGCAGTACGTTTCTGTTTTTCTCAGCCAGGCAGGACCTGGAAACCTGAAACACGGCGCATTTTTTGTCCCCAGGTGGTTTAATAACATTATGTTGCGCCCTGCACTCATAGTCATCCTGGCGCTCTCGGTCTGGGGATGCGCCACCACCGCCGCGCCGCCGGGGGCGGCGCCGGCCATCGCGCGGCTCTCGCCCGAGGACCTGGCGCGCATGCTGCCCAAACCCGACCCCAAGCTGCCGCCGGCAGAACTCGTACGCATGTCCAAGGAAGGCGCGACGGCCGCGGACGTCATCGCCAGGATCAAGCAAACCGGATCGCGCTATGCGCTGAGCCCATCGCAGGCGATAGCATTGCACGCCCAGGGCCTGAGCGCAGAAGTGCTGGACTACATCCAGTCGGCACGCGAGCAGGAACTGCGTGCTACGCTGGCCGAAGAGATCAATCAACGCGAGCAGCGCCACGCCGAGGAACTCCGGCGCGAGCAGGAACTGCGCCGCGACAGTTTTTACTACGACCCCTGGTGGCCGGCGTATCCCGGCTACGGCTGGCGCCAGGGCTATCCCTTCCACCCTTACGGCGGTTTCTACTGGCGCCGGTAAACTACCAAGGCCACGCCGATGGCCGCCAGCGCCATCCCGGCCATCGCGGTAACGCTGAGTTGCTCCCCGAACATGGCATAGGCCATCAGCGCCGTGGTCGGCGGCACCAGATAGAACAGGCTCGCCACCTTGGTCGCGCCGCCGCTGCGAATGAGGACGTAGAGCAGGGATATCGCGCCTATCGACAGCACCAGCACCAGCCAGGCGAGGGTGAAAGCGAATTCGCCGGTCCAGCGCACCCGCATGGTTTCGAAGCTCAGCGCCAGGGGCAGCAGCACCAGGCCGGCGGCGCAGAATTGAATCACCGAACCGGTGCGCAGATCCACGCTGCCGCAGTAGCGCTTCTGGTACAGCGTGCCGACGGTAATCGACAGCAGTGCCAGCACCGACAAGGCGAGCGTCACGGGCGTAATCCCGGACAATGCCGAGCGGCCGAGCACCACCAGCAGCACCCCGCCGAAACCGAGCACCAGCCCCGACCATTGCCGTGCACGCAAGCGTTCGCCGAACAGGGGCGCGCTGGCAAATGCGGTCAGGATGGGCTGTATGCCGACGATCAGCGCGCTCACACCAGCGGACATGCCCAGATGGATGGAACAAAACACGCCGCCGAGGTAGCCGCCCTGCATCAGCACGCCGACTACGGCGACATGCCCGGCCTGCGTCCAGGTCGCCGGCCAGTTCGCGCGCATCGCCAGCGCCAGCGGCAGCATCAGCGCCACGACGAAAACGAAGCGCAGCAGCAGAAAGGTCAAAGGCTCGGCGTAAGGCAGGCCGAACTTGGCGCTGACGAAGCCCGTACTCCACAGCAATACGAACAGCCCGGGCATGGCCTGCAGCCAAAGCCGGGCGGCGCCAGTCTCAGCCGAGCGCATCGGGATCGCGATTTCGCGTCGATGAAAGGCGATAGGTAACGGGCATGTGCTTGGCCGATGGCAAAGCCGCGCAGTATATCAAGCCCAGCCCCCGGATAACCGGGTCGGCCAGGCCGGGTCGCGTCAGGCGCGAACCGCCCGCGCATAAGCCGGCGCTAACTCTATGCAGTAACCATTTGTTTTATATATATAATATCTAATTGTGCGAATCCAGTTTCCTAGCTTGAATCGGTTAAGCCCATGAAACACCTAAAGTTTGTGCAACACATCAAACAATAATCTACGGTTATAAAAAAGTTCTTGACATGCAATGGCTTGGGTGTAGAATTCAAATTGTTGCAGTGCAATATCTTCGCAGTTACGGAGTGTTTGCACCCAGGCTTTTCTGAATTTTTTCGTAACTTATTTTTGGAGATTAAACATGTACGCCACCCCCGAACAATTCGCTGCCGCCAACAAAGCCAACGTCGATGCGCTGTTCACCATCGCCCAAGCCCAATTCACCGCGTTCGAGCGCCTGTCGGCCCTGAACTTCAACACCACCAAGACGGCGTTTGAAGAAAGCGTCAGCCAAGCCAAGGCCCTGCTGTCGGTCAAAGACGCGCAGGAACTGGTCAGCCTGAGCACCACCTCGGCCCAACCGGCCCTGGAAAAAGCGATCGCTTACTCGCGCAGCGTGTACGAAGTCGCGACCCAGACCCAGGCCGAAGTCACCAAGCTGGCCGAAACCCAGGCTGCCGAGATGAACAAGACCGTCGTGTCCTTGATGGACAAACTGACCAAGAACGCGCCCGCCGGTTCGGACGTCGCCGTGGCCGCGGTCAAATCCGCCATGGCCGCCGCCAACTCCGCCTACGACAGCTTCACCAAAGTGGTGAAACAAGCCACCGATCTGGCCGAAGCCAATGTTACTGCCGCCACCGCGACCGCGGTGAAACAAGCCGGCAAAAAGAAAGCTGCGTAAGCTTTCTTCACCAAAACGCTGGCAGTTCCTCCTCCTCCTACTGTCAGCGGCCCCGAGCGCAAGCTCGGGGCGACTTAAACCCCGGGCCGAATCCCGGGGTTTTTTTTCGCCTGAACCCCCTGCTTTGTTCTCCGACTAGTGGCATCGGCGCAAATGGGCCCATCTGCATGCGGTGCGTTGCCGATTAAAATGTGACGCTATCCAATTCGGAGGCAACGTGTGAATATTCTTCACTCTGGCGCGATACTGCTGCTGTTGCGGCTTTCTGCAGCCAGAACATGGAGGACATGACATGAATCACCGGACCGGCGATACGGAGGGCAGCGTGCAGACCGAGATTTCCGAATTCGCCCGCGACATGCTGGACTGCCTCGCGCGCACGCCGCACGAGATTTCTCCCAAGTATTTCTACGACGCTGCCGGGTCGCGGCTGTTCGAGCAGATCTGCGAACTGCCGGAATACTATGTCACCCGCACGGAACTGGAAATTCTCGCGCGCGATCTTCATCGCATGGCGGCTTTGATCGGGTCCGACGCCGAGGTGGTGGAATTCGGCGCCGGATCCCTGCTGAAGGCCAGGCTGCTGCTGCAGGCGCTTGAGCGTCCGCGCCGCTTCATCGCCATCGACATTTCCGCCGAACACCTTTACGCCGCGACGGCGCAGCTGCAGCGCGAGTTTCCTGACGTCGAAATTATTCCCGTCGTCGGCGACTTTTCCAAGATCGCCAGCCTGCCGCCGCTGCCGCCCGCACATCAGGACGGCCGGCGCGTCGGCTTCTTTCCGGGCTCGACGCTGGGCAACTTCAGCCACGCCGAGGCCAGCGATTTCCTTCGCGCCGCGTCCGGCCTTGTCGCCGGGGGCGGAATGTTGATCGGCATCGATCTGGTCAAGACGCCGTCGCTGCTGCACCAGGCCTACAACGATGCGGCCGGCGTGACTGCGGCATTCAACCGGAATCTGCTGGCGCGCGCCAATCTGGATCTGGGAACGGATTTCAATGTCGATGCATTTTCCCATTACGCCTTCTACCACCCAGAACTTCAGCGCGTCGAAATGCATCTGGTCTGCCTGGCGCCGCAACGCATCCACCTGGCGCAACGGCAGTTCGAGTTGCGCCAGGGAGAAACCCTGCATACCGAGAACTCCCAGAAATACACGCTCGAAGGTTTTCGCGCCCTGGCTGAGGCTTCGGGTTTTTCGCCACAAGCACTGTGGAGCGATCCGGAACGCTGGTTCAGCGTCCACTGGTTGAAGTCGAATAGCTAGGTGCGCGCAGCAATAGTCTTTTCGCGGCGATCCGGCTTCGGGATTCGCCTAGGCGGCGCGATCGCCTGGCGCTCTTCCCGCACCAGGTCGAGCACAATCTACAGTGCAAATACCCCGCCAATGGGCACAAGCCTGTATTCACATTGTCGATTGCGAACGCGATACTGGTCGCGTCAAATGAATGCCTACATTTTTTCGCGAAGCTGCCGTTAACTAAAGTGACTTCGTTATTCTGGTCAAGGTACCTTTCAAGCACAAAGCTACCGACAGGTTATGGCCCAAGAAATCCGCTGTTGTGCGCGCCCCTTATGCCGGGTGTACCTGATGCGGACGGGCGGTGACCACACTAACCCCGCGGTTTGAGGGGTGCCTTGACCAGAGTGACGAAGCCGGCCGCAAGTGACCGGATTGTGTGTAGCGTCGTGAATGGAGGGCGAACCTATCGATGAAACTTACGACAGCACGAACCTGAAGCCGGCAACGACAGGCCGGCACGCGTTACGGTGACGTAACGAAGCCACGGCTAGGTGGCGATCCGGCAAAGCTCTGCGATACTCGCTGGGCTTTGCGTTTTTCAGGCCGGCCGCTGGAGCCGCTTCCCGAGCCCAACCCGCGGATAGATTGCGCCCGGACCTGTCCGGACCGCAGCGCCCAGGACAGTTCAGGATCCCGCTGCCTGCGGAGCGGGCGGCACGATGTGCTCTTCCCAGATCCCGCCGGTTTCGGTCACCCCGCGCCTGAGTTCCTCCATTGCTGCCGGCACCTCATCGGGCGCGCCGCGCACGCCCAGTTCGATATGCCTGCGCCGTCCGTCCTCGCCCACGCTGGGCAGGCTGAACACCTTGAGACCGCGGTATTTGGCCTCGACCGCCAGCATCAGCGGCGTCAGCGTGCTCTCGGCCGATTCGTAGACCACGATCGAAGCCTCAGCCTCGGGTTGCCGGTGAAACAGTCCGGCATAGCGTTGATCGAGCACCCACTCGACCATGGGCCAGGCCATGATAGGAAAGCCGGGAACGAAATGATGCTCGCGCAGGGAAAATCCGCAGATCCGGTTGTAGCTGTTGGGGATAATGCTCGCACCGCGCGGGAACTCGCCCATCTTGAGGCGGTTCGGCGTGGTGTCGGCGCCGAAGCGGCCGCGGATTTCGGCCTCGGCTTCAGGATGCAGCACGAGCGGCAGGCCGGCCGCGGCCGCGGCGCAGGCCCGCGTATGATCGTCGGGCGTCGCGCCTATGCCGCCGAAGCTGAACACGATGTCCGTCCCGGCCAGCGTGCGCTTGAGCGTGGAGGTGATCAGCTCGGGGCTGTCGCCGAGGTATTCGCACCAGGCGAGCGCAAGGCCGCGGCTGCGCAGAATCGAAATCAGCTGCGCCATGTGCTTGTCCTGGCGCTTGCCGCGCATGATTTCGTCGCCGATGATAATCGCGCCTATAGGCATCGTTCCCCTCCTTTGATAATCGTGATCACTGACTCGAAACCGGTTCGTCGCGCAATTGTGCCAGCCGCGCCAGGCAATAGTGTATGAAAGCCAGCCCGCCGTAAACCGGAGCAAGCAATCCGAGCACCGGGATCATGCCGGCGAGCGCCATCACCGCCCCGAGCAGGTGCAATTCGCTGCGGTGGCGCCGGAATATCGCCTCCATCTCTGCGGGGGTCGCGTGTTCCGCCAGCGCATCGTAGCGAAACACCCGCTGATCGAGATAGCCGAACAGAACGACGGGCAACACCGGCCACAGCGGCGGAAACAACCACAGCGGCGACGACAGCAGCGCCAGCAACGCGAGCCAGGTGAGCGCCATCACGCCGTTCCACAGGCTGCCGGCGAAGCTTCCGCCCTGCCGGCGCTCGAGCTGCGGATAGGCGCGCTCGGCCACCTGCCCGACCATCGCCGGCATCGCGAACACCGCGATCATCAGGACTGCGGTGACCAGCACCAGCGGAACGAACAGCAGCGCGAGCAATACCCAGGCGAGATGCGTCGCGATCAGCGTCAGCGGCCAGACGCTGATGGCCCAGCCGACGACGGCCGATTGTCCGAACTGCAATTGCAGCCAGGCCGCCGCCTGTGACCAGAACACAAACGCCACACCCAGCCAAAGTACCAGCGCGATAGCCACCGGCCAGAGCATCAGCAGCAGCATGCGCGGATGCAGCAGGCTGGCGAACGCGCGCAGCAGCGCCCGGGTGATTTCACTCATGCACGACCGCTCTCATCGTCGCATAGCCTGCCACATTTTCTGCAGCCGCTTCACCGACACCGGCACCGGGGTGCGCAATTCCTGCGCGTAGAGCGACACGCGCAATTCCTCCAGCAGCCAGCGGAACTGCTCCAGCTGCGGATCGGCGACGCCCTGTTTTCTTTGCTTGAGATCCTCCCGCAGCCACATCTGCCACAGCGGATTGAACTCGGCGCTCCAGCGCGCATCGCGCGCGGGGTCGGCGCGCAGCTTCTCCAGCCGCAGCGCGACCGCCTTCAAGTAGCGCGGGAAATGCTGCAGGCGCTCCCAGGCGGTTGCGGCGATGAAGTTCTTAGTCAGCAGGTGCGCGAGCTGCTCCTCGATCTCGCGCGCCGGCTGCGGCAAGCTCTTCAGCCCCTGCAGTTTCTTCTGCAGCGCCTGGTGCTCGCCGAGTATGCTGCCCGCGAGACGGCAGATTTCCTGGGCCAGCAGCGTGAGCCGGGTCCTGCCCTCGTCGCAGCGCTTGAGAAAGTCCGCCTCGGTCGCGGGCAGGGGCTCGGCCATGCAGGCGCGATCAAAACTCACGCGCAGCAACTGCTCGCGTAGCGCAGCGGCATCCCCGAAGGCGAGGAACTGCATGCCCATGTCGCGCAGTCCGGGCAGATTCTTCTCCAGGTATTTGGTCTGCTCTTTGAGCTGCAGCATGAACAGCCGCCGCAGGCCGTCACGGTGCAGCTCGCGCGCCTTCTGCGGCGCATCCAGCACTTCCAGATCGACGCTGTCGCCGCGATCGACCAGGGCCGGATAGCCGATCAGCGTCTGCGCGCCCTGGCGTATCTCCATGATCTCCTGCAATTCGCCGAAACTCCACGCGGTGATGCCGGAGAGCGCGGCCTTGGGCTGAGCGATGGCGCTGAACTGCTCGCCCGCCTGCTCGCCCAGCTCCGCGCGCAGCTGCGCCAGATTCCGTCCCATGGCGAGCTGCCGGCCGTGCTCGTCCACCACCAGGAAATTCATGCTCAAATGCGCCGGCAGCAACTCGGGGCGAAATGCGTCCAGCGGCAGGACCAGGTTGAGCTCTTCGCGCGCGTAGCGGGCCACGGCCTCGGCGAGCGGCAGCTCTTCCCTGGGCTGCAGCTGCCTCGCGGCCATCGCCGCGACGAACTGTTCGGCGAATTGCGGCAGCGGCCCGAGTTTGTGGCGCAGTTTCTGCGGCAGCGTCTTCGCCAGCAGCGCCACCTTTTCCTTGAGCAAGCCCGGCACCACCCAGTCGCAGGGCTTGACCGAGAGCTGGTTCAGCGCGATCAGCGGAACCGTGAGGGTTAGCCCGTCGCGCGCGTTGCCGGGGTCGTGCAGGTATTCCAGCGCGTAGTCGCGCCCGCCTAGGCTGAGCGCATGCGGAAACTGCGCGGTGGTGATGCCCGCGGCCTCGTGCCGCATCAGGTCTTCGCGCTTCAAGTAGAGCAGCTTGGGCTCGCCGGCTTCCGCCTCGCGGCGCCAGTGCTCGAAGGCGGCGCCGTTGTGTATGCCCGCGGGAACGAGGCTGTCGTAAAACGCGTAAATCAATTCCTCGTCCACCAGCACGTCGGGGCGGCGCGACTTGTGCTCCAGGGTTTCGATGTCGTGGATGAGCTTGCGGTTGTGCTGGAAGAACGGCGCGCGCGTCTCGTATTCGCCCTCGACCAGCGCCTGGCGGATGAATATGCGGCGCGCTTCCTCCGGGTCCAGCGGGCCATAGTGGATGCGCCGCTGGGCGTAGAGCAGGATGCCGTACAACGTCGCGCGCTCGAACGCGGCGACGCGCGCGGGTTTCTTCTCCCAGTGCGGCTCGTATTGGTGGCGCCGGACGAGATGCGCGCCTATGTCCTCCAGCCACTCCGGCTCGATGCGCGCGACGCAGCGCGCGTACAGGCGCGTGGTTTCGGTGATCTCCGCCGCCATGATCCAGCGCCCGGCTTTCTTGCCCACGCCGGAGCCGGGGTGGATCAGGAACTTGATGCCGCGCGCGCCGAGATAGTGCTCGCTGTCCTCGGACTTGCAGCCGACGTTGCCGAGCAGGCCGGCGAGCAGCGCGCGGTGGATCTGCGCATAGCTCGCTTCTTTCTCCGACGGCTTCCAGCCGAGTTCGGTGACGAAGGTGTGCAGCTGGCCGTGGATGTCGCGCCACTCGCGCATGCGGTTGTAGGACAGGAAATGTTCGCGGCACAACTCCATCAGCTTGCGGTTGGATTTCTTGTGCGCGAGCGCCTCCTGGTAGAACTTCCACAGCTTGAGCCAGGAAAGAAAATCGGATTTTTCGTCGTCGAACTTGAGCTGCGCCGCGTCGGCGGCGCCGGCGCGCTCCAGCGGCCGCTCGCGCGGGTCCTGCAGCGACAGCACCGCGGCGATGATCAGCACTTCTGTGAGGCTCCCCTCCGCCTTGGCCGCGAGGATCATGCGCGCGATGCAGGGGTCCAGCGGCAGCCGCGCGAGCTGGCGCCCGGTCTCGGTCAGATCGTTGGCCGCGTCCACCGCACCGAGTTCGGTGAGCAGCCCGTAGCCGTCGCTTATTGCTTTCGGCAGCGGCGGATCGAGAAACGGAAAATCCTCGATCTCGCCCAAATGCAGCGACTTCATGCGCAGGATCACACCCGCGAGCGAGGAGCGCAGGATTTCAGGTTCGGTGTAAGCCGGACGCGCTTTATACCCATCCTCGTCGTAGAGGCGGATGCACACGCCGGCCGCGACGCGGCCGCAGCGCCCGGCGCGCTGGTTGGCGCTGGCCTGGGAGATTTTTTCCACCTGCAGCTGTTCGACCTTGCTGCGGTAGCTGTAGCGCTTGATGCGCGCCTCGCCCGGGTCGACGACATAGCGTATGCCCGGCACGGTGAGCGAAGTCTCGGCGACATTGGTGGCGAGCACGATGCGCCGGCCGCCGTGCGGTTTGAACACCCGCTCCTGCTCCGCCGCCGACAAGCGCGCGTACAGCGGCAGGATTTCGGTCTGCGGCGGATGGTGCTTGCGGAGCGCCTCGGCCGCCTCGCGGATCTCGCGCTCCCCCGGCAGAAACACCAGCACGTCGCCGGAGCCGCATCTGGCGGTTTCGTCCACCGCATCGACGATGGCATCGGCCAGGTCCCGCACCTCGCCCGCGCCCGGTCGCTGCGCCGCGGCGGCGCCCGCGGTTTTCGCCGCCGCCGGCGGCCGGTAGCGCACCTCCACCGGATACAGCCGGCCCGACACTTCGATCACCGGCGCACCGCTGAAATGCCTGGAGAAGCGCTCTGCGTCTATGGTTGCGGAGGTTACGATCAGTTTCAGATCGGGCCGGCGCGGCAGGAGCTGCTTCAGATAGCCGAGCAGAAAATCGATGTTCAGGCTGCGCTCGTGCGCCTCGTCGATGATGATCGCATCGTACTGGCGCAATTCCCGGTCGCCCTGGGTTTCGGCGAGCAGGATGCCGTCGGTCATGAGCTTGATGTAGGAGCGCGGGCTCGACTTGTCGTTGAAGCGGATCTTGTAGCCCACCGCGCCGCCGAGTTCGGTCTTGAGTTCCTGCGCGATGCGCGCCGCGGTCGCGCGCGCGGCGATGCGCCGCGGCTGCGTGTGGCCGATCAGGCCAGCCACGCCGCGCCCGAGCTCGAGCAGGATCTTGGGCAACTGGGTGGTCTTGCCCGAGCCGGTCTCGCCGCAGACGATGACCACCTGATGCTTGGCAATGGCTGCGGCGATGTCGGCGCGCCTGGCGCTGACCGGCAGCTCTTCCGGATATTCCAGTTTGGGGACGCCGGCGCGGCGCTGCTCGAGCTCGGCGGCGGAGTAGCGGTGCTGCTGCGGATTCATGCTTCTGCGAGCGGTCTGCGCGGGATTCACCCCGCGCATTCTACCTGCTCTGGAGATGCTGCCCGACCAGGAATGCCTGCAATTCGGCCTCAACGGCCAGAAGGTATGCCGCTTGGACGGCAGCTCAGCAATTCGACAGCGGACATTCATAAAGAGATGTGCCGTAGCTCAAAAAAGGAACTGCCCAAGCAGTTCTTGGAACCCTTTTCGCGCCTATTCGTTGGCAACGCTGCTTCTCGGTCTTCCAAGGTGAAATTTAGCCGCTAAAGGACATCCTCAAAATCACCCGTCAAAAACCAGGCTACGCTTGCAAGTGTTTGCTTAACAATTGCGCAGCCGGCGAAAGTCGACTATCCGCGCGCGTAGCCAGAAACAGGCGTCGAGTCGCCCATGTATCCGACAGTCTGATTGCATGAAGCCGCAGAGACTTGGCATGGTGGCGACTTACCGATAGCGGCAGCACTCCAACACCCAGATTGGCGGCAATCATTTGGCACATGGCGTCAAAGCTGCGAACCTGGATGCGCAACCTGAGCGGTTTTCCCGCAGCCTCAGCGGCGCGCGAAGTGAGTTCCAATAGTGAACTGCCACGATTGAGGCCTACAAAATCATAGTCCAGGCTATCAATGAACGCCATGCGCCGCTGCCTCGCCAGTGCGTGCTGAGGTGCGCATGCCAGCACCAAGGTATCGGACTGGAATAGGTGCGTGTCCAGTCCATGGCTGGGAGGTCCTTCGGAGAATACGCCGATATCCGCCAGCCCCTCTACCAAAGCATGCACGATCTCGCCACTAAGCTGCTCCTCTACCTCCACATGAATCTCTGGATGTTTGTCCAAAAAGCTCGCGAGCGGCAAAGGCAGGAATTCTGTCAACGCCGACATGGTGGCCCATAGGCGTACATGGCTTTTCAGGTTGCGTGAATGGTCTTGAACCTCTGCGCTGAATCGCTCGAAACCTTGAAAAAGCCTCAGCGCATGCTGGAGGACCAGGTGGCCGGTTGGCGTCAGCAGGACACCTTTAGATGAACGCTGCAGAAGAGGAAACCCTATCGCAGCCTCAAATTCCGCCAGTCGCCGACTGGCCGCAGACAGCGCGAGATTGCAGGCGGCAGCGCCACCAGTGATGCTGCCAGCTTGCGCCACTGCGCAGAACAATCGAAGGGTTACGAAATCCGCGCGTGCTGGGTTTATCGGCAGGCTCATCGATGGATTGTACCGTCTGGGCCTTGCCCTTCGCAATTTGCGAAGGCTCAATGCAGAAATAGCAATTCCGCCAATCAACGCTTGTCCTTAGAGTAACAAAATCATCACGTTGAAATACGGTTTTCCTGGAAACGGATTCGCCATGAGCAAGCCAGCCCGGGCAGAAGCCCCCATCGATACCCTGTATTCGCGCGCCGCCGGCGAATTCGCCCAATGGGAGGTGGTCAAGGACATTGTCGACGAGTGCATGGCCTTGATGCTCAATTACCGGCAATCGGGACACCCCGGCGGATCTTTCTCGAAGGCGCACACATTCCTGGCGACGCTGCTCTCCGGTGCCATGCGTTTCGATCTGCTGCGGCCCTGGCTCACCTATGCGGACCGCTTCGTGCTCTCGGCCGGGCACACAGTGCCCCTCTTGTACGCAAGCCTGGCGGTGCTGAACGAGGTCGCGCGGATTCGGGCTGCGGCGGGCGAGGCGCGCTTTGCGTTTCCCGACGGCGGACGCTGGGCGCTGACCCACGAGGACCTGGTCGGGCTGCGCCATCGCGATGGTTTGCCCGGGCACGCCGAAATGGCCGGCAAGACGCTGTTCCTGAAATCCAACAGCGGACCTTCCGGCCACGGCATGCCGCCAGCTGCGGGCCAGGCGCTCGCGCTCAAGCTGGCAGGGGCCTCCGAGGTCAAGGTATTTGCGATCGAGGGCGAAGGTGGCCTCACGCCAGGTGCAGCACACGAGACGAAAAATTCTGCCTGGGGGCTGGGTCTGTCGAATCTTGTCTTTCTCGTTGATTGGAACGATTTCGGCATAGACGACAATGCCATCTCTTCGGTCGTCCACGGCAAGCCGGTGGACTGGTTCGCGCCCTACGGCTGGCGCGTGCTGGGCGCTGAACAGGGCTCGGACTGGGCTGAGGTGACGCGCGCCGTGCTGGAGGGTGCGCGCGGCGAGAATCCAGGCAAGGTTCCGACCATGGTCTGGGCGAAGACGCGCAAGGGCCGCGGCTATGGCAAGTACGACAACAAGTCGCACGGCACGCCCTGGCCGCTCAACGCGCCTGAATTCTGGGCGGGGCGCAAGCAGTTCATGCAGAAATATGGTGTCGAGTATCAGGGCGTGGACGCGCCCGCGCCGGCTGAGTCCGCACAACGCGATGCGCAGGCGCGCGCGAACTTCGCCATCGCAGTCTCGGTGCTAAAGAAGCAAAGCAAGGTTGTCGAGGTGATCGGCGATCGCATACTGGCGGCAGCCGATTCGGTGCCCAAGCAGATTGCCGGCGTCACTCTCGGCGGGAAGGCGGCAGGCCTGCTCTCCGATCCGGCCATTTATGATTTCAAGAACTATCCGGCGGAAATTTATCGCAAGCCTGGCGACAAGCAACCCAACCGCGCGGGACTCGCGAACTGGGGCGCGTGGATCAATGCCTATGCGAAGAAGCACTATGGCCGACCGCTGTTCATCGCCTGCGCGGCCGACCTGGCCGACTCGACCAGCATCTCGGGCTTCGCCAAGGATTTCGAGTGCGAGAAGGGCTGGGGCTGGTACGAACGCGACAAGAATCCGCGCGGCTGCCTGCTGCCACAGCAGATCACCGAATTCACCAACGCCGGCATCATGGGCGGTCTCGCCTCGGTGAATTTCGCCGCAGATCCAATGAAGGACTTCGACGGTTTCTGGGGCGCATGCTCGACCTACGCCTCGTTCTCGTATTTGAAGTACGGGCCCATGCGTCTTTTTTCCCAGCTCGCGCAAGATTGCGAACTGAAGCTGGGCAAGGTGCTCTGGATAGCCAGTCATTCAGGTCCGGAGACCGCCGAGGATTCGCGCACGCACTTCGGAATCTTTGAGACCTATGTCACGCAACTATTTCCAGAAGGTCAGGTGATCGACCTGCATCCCTGGGAATACAACGAAGTCCCGGTGGTGCTGGCGGCAGCATTCGCGCAAAAGGCGCCTATCGTCGCATTGCACCTGACCCGGCCGGCAGTCGAGATCCCCGATCGCGCCAAGCTCGGCATGGCCTCGCATTTCGAAGCGGCGCGCGGCGCCTATCTGCTGCGCGATTTCAAACCGGGGCTCCCGCGCCAGGGGACGGTGTTCATCCAGGGGACGGTCACAACTGCGAATCTGGTCCGGATTCTGCCGGAGCTCGACGCAGCGGCGTGCAATGTGCGTGTGGTCGCGGTCATCAGCCCGCAGCTCTTCGCATTGCAGGACGCAGCTTACCGCGACAAGATCGCATCCACCGCAGAGCGCTGGGATGCAATGGTCATCACCAACCGCGCGCTGCTGACGATGCGCGAATGGATCGCCAATCCCGTGGTCGCCGAATACTCGCTCTCGAGCGACTGGGACAATCGCTGGCGGACCGGCGGCTCGGTTGAAGAGGTGATGGATGAGGCCCATCTCGGGCCGCAGCATATCCTTGCCGCGATCCGTCGCTTCGTCGCCGAGCGCGATGCACGGATGGCGACCTTGCGTGCCGCGGTTGCTGCGGCTTCCGGAGAAGGTTCCCAAGCTGCTTGAGCGCCCGGTGCATGGACCTGCCTCACACAGTGCAACAGAATTTCTTACAACTGGAGCAAGTGATGAAACACAAAATCGCAAGTCTTTTGGCAGCGTTCGCTTGTGGCGCAGCAATGAGCTGCATTGCCGAAGCGCAAGCGCAGAGTACGGACGCCTACCCGAGTAAAGCCATTACACTGATTGTTTCCTCTGCCGCGGGCGGTACAACAGATATCTCGGCGCGCATGCTCGCGCAGCCTCTTAGTGCTGCGCTGGGTCAGCCGATCGTGGTGGACAACCGCGGTGGCGCCAACGGCGTGATCGCGGCGGTCGCGGTGAAGCGCGCCGATCCCGACGGCTATACCCTGTTGATGCAGTATTCGGGCTATCACGTGATCTCGCCCAGCGTGAGCAAGCAGGCGCCGCAGTGGGAGCAAAAGGATCTGGTGCCAGTCGCCAACGTGCTTTCCGCGCCGCAGTTGATCGTGGTGCGCTCGGCGCTGCCGGTCAAGACCCTGGCGGAACTGATCGCCTACGCCAAGGCCAATCCGGGCAAGCTCAACTACGGCTCCTCCGGCACCGGGTCGCTGCAGCACGTCACCGGCGCGATGCTGGAGCTGCAGGCCGGGATCCAGATGACCCACATTCCCTACAAAGGCACTGGCCCCACCATCCAGGACATGCTGGGCAATCAGGTGGACCTGACCTTCGGCACGCCGCCGCCGTTCATTCCGCACATCAAATCGGGCAAGATGCGCGCGCTGGCCGTCACCGGCAAGACGCGTCTCGCCAGCCTGCCGGACGTTCCGACCACTACTGAGGCCGGATTGCCCAAGCTCGACGCCACGTCGTGGTTCGCGGTGTTCGCGCCGGCGAAAACGCCGAAGCCCATCATCGAGAAGCTAAGCACAGAGATCGCCAAAGTCATGGCCACACCCGCCTTCAAGCAGAAGGCTGTTGACCTTGGTGCGAGCGCTGACTACATGAACCCACAACAGTTGGGCGAGTTCAGCGCCGCAGAACTCGCGCGCTGGTCACAGGTCGTCAAGGCGGCGAAGATAGAGGCGGATTAGCACTGGCAGTCACACGATTGCCAGATTGAAGTAGAGGAACACTCGATGCAGGCACTAAAGGACCTCAAGGTGCTCGAACTCGGACAGCTGATTGCCGGTCCGTTCGCGAGCAAGACCCTGGCCGATTTCGGGGCGGATGTCATCAAGGTCGAACCCGAAGGCGTGGGTGACCCGCTGCGCAAATGGCGCATGCTGCGTGACGGAACCTCGGTATGGTGGCAGGTGCAGTCGCGTAACAAGCGCTCCGTCTGCCTGGATCTGCGCAGCGCTGCCGGCCAAGACGCTGTTCGCGCACTGGCTGCGGAAGCGGATGTGCTGATAGAGAATTTCAAACCCGGCACCCTGGAGCAATGGGGCCTGGGTTGGGAGGCATTGCACGCGCTCAATCCTCGGCTCATCATGCTGCGCATCTCGGGCTATGGACAGACTGGCCCTTACCGCGACAAGCCCGGGTTCGGCGTGCTCGGCGAGGCCATGGGCGGGCTGCGTTATCTCACCGGAGAGCCCGGGCGGGTTCCGGTGCGCGTTGGGGTCTCCATCGGCGATACGCTGGCTGCATTGCATGGCGTCATCGGCGTGCTTATCGCGCTGCATCACCGAACCGCTCATGGCGGCGCTGGTCAATGCATCGACGTCGCCCTGTTCGAGGCGGTGTTCAATGTCATGGAAAGCCTGCTGCCAGAATATGATGCCTTCGGTACAGTACGCGAGCGTTCAGGTAGTTCTCTGCCCGGTATCGCGCCGACGAATGCTTACCGCTGCAAGGACGGCGACTACGTGCTCGTGGCCGGCAACGGTGACAGCATCTTTCGCCGGCTGATGCACGCTATAGACCGACCCGAACTGGCGGAGGACCCGAAACTGGCGCACAACGACGGCAGGGTCAGGCGCTGCGAGGAAATCGATACCGCAATTCAGGCCTGGACTGAAACGCGCTCGCGCGAAGATGTACTGGGCGCGCTGGACGCGGCACAGGTGCCTGTAGGTCGGATATATTCGATAGCAGACATAGCGAGCGATCCACAGTACCGCGCACGGGAAATGATCGTCAAAGGCGAAACATCTGACGGTCATTCGCTGATGATGCCGGGCATCGTGCCCAAGCTCAGCGAAACACCGGGATGCATCTCGCACGCCGCACCACGTTTGGGCGAACACACCGGTCACCTGGCTCGCAGCGGCTGGCCATTACGCGCAGACTGAACTAGTCGATCAACAGGAGCATTCACTATGCAAACCGGTAATCAGACCAAAATACACGTCAATGAAGTCGCGACGCGCGACGGATTTCAGATGGAAAGCCGATTCATTCCGACTGAAGACAAGATCGCGCTGATCGACCGGTTTGGCCTTCTCGGGTACGCTAAAATAGAAGTGACGTCCTTCACCTCGCCCAAGGCGATTCCCGCGCTCAGCGACGGCGAAAGCGTGATGTGCGGCATCCGCCGGGTCCCCGGAGTGGTGTACACCGCCTTGGTGCCAAACCGACGCGGTGCGGAGCGTGCCATGCAATGCCGAATCGAGGAGTTCAACGTGGTCATGTCGGTCAGCGAGACCCACAACCTGGCCAATCTGCGCATGACACGCGAGCAGTCGTTCCGGCAGTTGAGCGAGGTGATCGAACTGGCGCAGGAAGCGCGCGTGCCCGTCAATGTCTCGCTGTCCTGCTCCTTCGGGTGCCCGATGGAAGGCGAGGTCGCGTCGACCGCGGTGATGAGTTTGATCGAACGTTTCGCTGGATGTGGCGTACAGGGCATCACGCTTTGCGACACCACGGGAATGGCTTTTCCGACACAGGTTCTATCGCTTTGTTCGGAGGCGTTCGCGCGGCATCCAAAGCTTGAGTTCACCGCGCACTTTCACAATACCCGTGCCATGGGCCTTGTGAACACCATCGCCGCCATTGAGAGCGGTATCCGCCGCTTCGACATGTCGCTGGGCGGTATCGGTGGCTGTCCTTACGCACCGGGTGCGACCGGTAATGTGGCAACCGAAGATGTCGTCCATATGCTGCAATGCATGGGCTATGACACCGGCATGGATCTGAATGGGCTGATCGCTGCCGCAGGCGTTCTCGAGACCCTGGTGCAGCATCCGCTTCCAGGCCAGGTGTCGCGCGCGGGTCCCAGGTTGAAGCAACATGCGCCGCCAGCGGACTTCGACGCAATCCGTGAATCCGCCGTGGCCCGAGAGGCAGCGGCATTTCGAAAGGCATAGACGGGAGAATAGCGATGATCGATCATCTCGACCACCTGGTTCTTACTACGGCGAACGAGATGGAATGCATTCGATTCTATACGGAGGTGCTGGGCATGCAGCTCGAGTCGTTCAAGGGGGGCACGCCTGTGGTCGAGCGCAAGGCCTTCAAATTCGGAAACCAGAAAATCAACCTGCATGTGAAAGGTCGGGAGTTCGATCCGAAGGCGCATCTACCCGTACCCGGCGCGCTCGACCTGTGTTTTATCGCGGCAGTTCCGCTGGAGACCGTCATTGCCCGGCTCGAAGCTGCGAAGGTGCCAATCGCTGAAGGTCCAGTGCTACGGACTGGCGCCACCTCCAAGATCCGGTCCGTGTACGTCCGCGATCCGGATTTAAATCTGATCGAAATCTCCGAACTGGCGCAATGAGCAAAGCGGCGTGCCTTGCGGTGCTAATCAGCGCGCAGGTTCAACTATCGTTAGTTCCTCGATCTTGGCGATTCTCGGTATTACTTTGCAGTTTGCTTAACATCAACGTCTGTTGGGGGTGTCCGGGTTAAGCATTGGACTGTAACGGAAGCGGGCCTTCGCGCCATGCACAAATGTAGGCAACCACAGGTCGGCCCGACAAGTCGAAGCGCGATTCGAGTCATTGAGCGACAGCTCTATTGCGCTTAGCGGACTGCTATAACTTCAAACGCTAGGCGACTCCTTTGGGTCGAAAGTGTGAGTAGCGATTTTCGATAAGCAGCCGCTCGAATTCTTCGCCCCGATTTTTCGTCTGGAACCGTCGAGCGGCAGCAATGCCTATAGCTGAGCCGACGTTTAAGCGGCCTACCTTTAATGGCCGTTGAGGCCGAATGGCAGCCGCCCCGCTTGCGCCAGCCGCTGCCCTGCCCCGCCGACCGCCCCGGAGGAAATCCGCCTCGGCGAGCATCCAGGGTCAGAGACGAATGATTGCGAATGAATTCGTCATGACTCTCGGTCAGGAGCTGGACTGATTAGGCGTCAGAATCTGGCGTATGGCCTTGACGTCCTGCAGCTTGTCAAAGCCGGCGTTCAGCTCGTCGAACCCGATGTAGCCATCGATCAATTGATCGACTGGCAGACGGCCTTCCTTGTGCAGGCGCAGGAACCTGGGGATGTCGCGTACGGGTACACACGACCCCATGAAGCAGCCGCGAATGGACTTTTCATTGCCGACAAGATCGCACTGGTTGAAGGCGAAGGTCGCAGTCGCTGCGGGAAGGCCCGCGACCACGACTGTTCCACCATGTCGGACGATCGCATAAGCGGTAGTCATCGCGTCTATGCTGCCCGCCAATTCAAAGGCATAGTCGACGCCGCCGCCGGTCAGCTCGCGTACTTTCTCGACACAACCGGCCTCCTGCGTGCACAGCACATGCATGGCGCCAACCCTGCGCGCCACCTCCAGCTTGGAAGCGTCGCGGTCGATCGCAATGATGGTCTCGGCACCGGCCAATCTCGCACCGAGCACGCCGCTCAGCCCGACGCCGCCTAGGCCGATGACCGCGACGGAGTCGCCCGCGCGGATTCTCGCAGTATTGACCACGGCGCCCACCCCGGTCATGACGGCGCAACCGAATATCGCGGCATTCACCAGCGGAAGATCCTTGTCGATCACGACCACGCTGCCCCGATCGACCACTGCATACTCTGCCATGCAGGACAGCCCGGATTGATGATCGATGCGATCCCCATTGAGACTCGTGATTCGGCTGCCGCCAGCCATCAATTCGCCGACCGATTTGGCAAGGCGTGCTCGCTCACAGACTTGCGGCCGCCCTTCCAGGCAGCGGCGGCAGCGGCCGCAGGACGCGGAAAACTGGAACACTACGTGGTCTCCGACGCGCACATCGTCGATGGCCGCGCCGACCTCGACAACTTCGCCGGACCCTTCGTGCCCCAGCGCTATCGGTACCGGGCGCGGCCGGTCGCCGTTGATCATGGACAAGTCCGAGTGGCAAAGCCCGGCACCGGCGATGCGAACCAGCAACTCCACGGGCTTGGGCGGCGCCAGATTCACTTCCTCGATGGACAACGGCTTTGACTGCGCGTAGGGGCGCGGCGCCCCTACCGTCCTGAGCACTGCGGCTTTGCATCGTATCGTCATGGCTGATCCCGTTATTGTTGCAGGCCTGTTGGGGAAGAAAGAACATCGGAGGGGAAGGCTGATATCGATTGTATATCGCTTCTCCTCGATGAGCAGCAAAGAGCGCACAAGTGGCCGCGATACGCGGCACTCGGCGGCAAGCGAGTTCAGAGACGAATTTAGCGAGAGTCAGGCGCTTACTGGCGTTGCGGCCACGCTGCGAATGAAATTACGAAGTGCGATCCTGTTAAGAGGCCATTTCAGAATTACCGAAATGGCCTCTGACTTAGGGGAGCGCGAGGGGATGTATCCCCTCGTTTTGAAATAGGCTTTAAGTGAGAGGCTGGCTCATACCCTGCGCAGCCGGGGGCTTTGACGATTGTTGCTCGCTCATGCTTTTCCGCCTTCTACTGGCAATTGCACGCAATGCCGCGGCGCGCGTCGCGTTCGATGCGCCGCAGCGCGGCTTCAGCCTCCGACGATGCGGCCGAGGCGCACCGCAGTCTCGCCTTTCTTGAGGCGCATCGAGGGCATGATCAGCACGCAATCGTCGTAAGGCGTACTCACCGGAAGATCGGCGTCGTATCCGATCACCGTCCCCGCGCGCGCGATCAATTCCATGCCGACGTAGGGCGCGGCGAAGCGGAACGCGTCGCTTTGTATGGTCACCGCCTGGGTGACTTCGACCACGCGCTGCGCCGCCGGCAAGGGCAGCAGTTGCGGCGCAGCGAAATCCTGGTCGATGGCGTCGAAGTGCAGCAGGAAACGCAGCGCAGCGTCGATCGCGACCGCGGCGCTATCCCGCGCCCAGTGCTGGCCGCATTCGATCAACAGCGCATTCTTCGCGCTGGCGGCGTCGCCGAACCCGCCGTAGTCGCGCATGCGCCGGCCCGCCGCATGACCCGCGTCGCACACTAGGTGCGCCGGCGCGCCCAGGGACAGCGCCAGCGCGCGTGCCGTCGGCGTCATGCCGCAGAGCATCAGCGGCGGCGTGGCGTGCTGCATCGAGTGGATGTCGAACAGCGCATCGACGCTGTCGAGGAGCGGCCGCAGTTCGCGCGCGCGGCGCAGCTCCACGCTGTCGCGCGTCCCGTCGAGCACTTCCGGGCTCCACACCCGGTTGAAATCCTCGTCCACGCAGCGCGAGGCGCGCGGATTTTCGCGGTCGAAGCGCGCATAGGCCGCGACGTTCATGAACGCGAGCGTCAGCCGCCCGGCGAGCGGCCGCACGCCCTGGCGCAGCAGCCGGTCCAAGGCGATCGCGCCGCACAACTCGTTGCCGTGGGTGAGCCCGGCCAGCATCAGGTGAGGGCCCGCCTGGCCGCTGTCGAAACTGCTGACATAGTCGATGCCGCAGTTGCCGGCGCGGTGAGGCGAAATGTCAGGCGCTTCGAGTTCAACGGTATAGGTTTTCATGGATTTCAGTGCGGCAGCGCAATCGAATTGATCGGACGGCCCCGTCTTAGCTCGCGGCCTGCACCGCGCGGCGCGCCATCACCGTGATGAGATGCGCGCGGTACTCCGCGCTGGCGTGCAGGTCGGCGTTCAGATTGTCCGCGGGCACGATGATGCCGGCAACGGCGTCGGGCGACCAGTTCGCGGCGAGCGCGCGCTCCATTGCGGCGACGCGGAACACGCCGGAGGCGGCGCCGGTGACCGCCACGCGCACCCCGCCGCCGGTTTCGGCGGCCATCACGCCGACGATGGCATAGCGCGAGGCCGGGTTCTTGAACTTGATGTAGGCAGCGCGCCTGGGCAGGGGAAAGCTCACCGAGACGATGATCTCCCCCGCTTGCAGGGCGGTCTCGAACATGCCCTTGAAGAAATCGTCCGCGGCGATCGTGCGCTGGTTGGTGTGGACCGTGGCGTTGAGGCCCAGCACGGCGGCCGGATAGTCCGCCACCGGGTCGTCGTGCGCCAGCGACCCGCCTATGGTGCCCATGTTGCGCACCATGCGATCGCCGATGCCGCCGGCGAGACTGGCCAGCGCCGGAATCTTCGCCTGCACCTCAACGGATCGCGCGACTTCGGCGTACCGGGTCATGGCGCCTATGGTGATGCCGCTGCCCTCGAGCTTGATGCCGGCGAGTTCCTTGATGCCGCCAAGATCGATCAAGTCGGAGGGCGCCGAGAGGCGCAGCTTCAGCGCCGCGATCAGGCTCTGGCCGCCGGCGAGCAGCTTGACATCGCCGCCCCTGGACAGCGCCGCAGCGGCGTCGGCCACGCTGGCGGCCTTGTGATACTTGAATGCGTACATGTCTATCGTCCTTGAACGCTTTAGTCTGCGGGCGCGGCGTCAGGCGAAGCGCAAGCCGCGCCGGGCTCGCGGTGTCGAGCTACATTTTGGCCGCAGCCGCCTTCACCGCCTTGACGATGTTGTGATAGCCGGTGCAGCGGCACAGATTGCCGTCGAGCTCGGCGCGTATGGTTTCCTCGGAGGGATCGGGGTGGTTCTGCACCAGGTCGACGGCGCTCATCAGCATGCCGGGGGTGCAGAAGCCGCATTGCAGGCCATGGTACTCGCGAAACGCCTCCTGCATCGGGTGCAGCCTGCCGTCCGGGTGGGCCAGGCCCTCGATGGTGCGCAGGTGCGCGCCGTCCGCCTGGAGCGCCAGAAGATTGCAGCTTTTCACCGCGCGGCCGTCCAGGTGGACGGTGCAGGCGCCGCACTGGCCGGTGTCGCAGCCGACGTGCGTGCCGGTAAGGCGCAGGCTGTCGCGGATAAAGGTGACCAGCAGGGTGCGCGCCTCGACCTCGGCGCTGACCGGCTTGCCGTTCACCGTCATCGATAGTTTCATGCAACTCTCCTTGGGCCTGGCGCAGGGACGAAATCCTAGAGCATGCGCTGCCTCGAATCAACTCTAATCGCAAGTCGAGCCGGCTTGACCCGTGCCGGAGCGAGGATTACCCTTCAACGCCATAGTGCAGTATTGGTCAAATCGATAGAGGCAGGAAATGGACAGCGTAGATTTGGAAGTTCTTCGCAGCGCAACCAGTTGGTTCAAGGCCGGCCAGGCGGTCGTTCTGGCCACGGTGGTCAAAACCTGGGGCTCGGCGCCGCGCCCGGTGGGTGCGATGCTCGCGATTCGCGGCGACGGCCAGGTGTCCGGATCGGTATCGGGCGGTTGCGTCGAAGATGATTTGATCGACCGCGTGCGCAAGCGCGCGTTCGCCAGCGGCAAGCCCGAGGTCGTCACCTACGGCGTCTCCAAGGAACAGGCCGAGCGCTTCGGGCTGCCCTGCGGCGGCACGCTGCAGTTGGTGCTGGAACCCCTCACGGACGGCGCCGCCCTGGACGAATTGCTTGCCGCGATCGAACGCCACGAACTGGTGACGCGTTTTCTCCATCTCGAATCGGGCCAGTCCCGCCTCGAGCCCGGCCGCTGGTCCGACGCGCTAGCATTCGACGGCAAGACGCTGAAGACGGTGCACGGCCCGCGCTGGCGCCTGCTGATCATCGGCGCCGGTCAGCTGTCGCGCTACCTGGCGCAAATGGCGCAGGCGCTCGACTATCACGTCGCGGTCTGCGATCCGCGCGAGGAATACTCCGTGGCCTGGGACCTGCCGGGGGTGAGGATCGACCGCGGCTATCCCGACGACGTGGTCCAGGCGATGAATCCGGATGCGCACAGCGCGGTGATCGCCCTCACCCACGATCCCAAGCTCGACGATGCCGCGCTGCTCGAAGCGCTGAAATCCCCCGCCTTCTATGTCGGCGCGCTCGGCTCGAAAGCCAACAACGACAAGCGCAGGAAGCGCCTGGCCGCTTTTGATCTGTCCGCGGGCGAGATCGCGCGCCTGCACGGCCCGGTCGGCCTCAAGATAGGCAGCCGCACGCCGCCCGAAATCGCCGTGTCCATCCTGGCCGAAATGACCGCGGTGCGCCGCGGCGTGCAGATCCCGCAGACCGTAGAGCCGGCCAAGGCCGGGATAGCCGCAGGATGCGGCGCCCCAGGCAATTGACGCGGCGCTTTTGCGCCCCGTTCCGCCCCGACGGCACGGGGCAGGCGGAGACCTGAAATTTCCGGCGCCTAGGCGATGAGTGCGAAGCTCTGCGGCATCCTCCTGGCCGCCGGCGCGTCCAGGCGCTTTGGCTCCGACAAGCTATTGCATCCACTTGCCGGGGAAACGCCGGTCGCGGTGGCTGCGCTCGCCAATCTGCGATCCGCCTTCCCTCATGTCATCGCGGTGGTGCGCCCGGGCGCATCGGTGCTGGAAAACCTGTTGAGCGAGGCGGGCGCGACGGTGATCCTGTGTGCCAACGCCGAGGACGGCATGGGCGCGAGCCTGGCCGCTGCGGTGAGCGCCTCGGGCGATGTCGCCGGCTGGGTCATCGCCCTGGCCGACATGCCCTACATCCGGCCGGAAACCCTATTCAAAATCGCGGCGTCCCTGGCAGCCGGCGCGGACATCGTCGCGCCGACCTATCGCGGCGAGCGCGGCCACCCGGTGGGGCTGTCGGCGCGCTTTCGGCCGCAGCTCCAGGCCTTGAGCGGCGACGAGGGCGCGCGCTCGGTGCTCATGCAAAACGCGGATCTGGTCAAGCTGATCGAAGTCGACGACCCCGGCGTCTGCCGCGACATCGACACGCCGGAGGATTTGCGGCCAACGCGATAGCCCCCCGCGCGCATCGCCCCCGCCTGCCCCAAGGTCTGCTGAATCCACAGCGCGTTTGTGCGATCGACGACCTCCCCCCGGGCAGAATTTTCGTCGTGATACTCCAAGCGCTACATCACTGCAATATATGCATCCCAAGCGGCCGGAACCGGGCCTGAACTGCTCATTCGCGTGCGGACAAAGTGCGCAATTTAGGTTCTCTGTAACAGAAGTCACCGACATACCTGTTGTTGCATGCTCAACTCGGTCATTTCAAGCCTGCTCTGCTTCCTCGCTGTACGTCTGATCGAGGGGAATAAATGAAAATCGCCGTCACCAGCCAAGATCGCCATACCGTCACCGGACACGCGGGCAAATGCCGCAATTTCCTGGTTTATGAAGTTGATGGCCAAACAGTCCTCAGGAAGACCCTGATTGAACTACCGATGGCGCAATCATTGCATGAAAGCCATGGCGCAGCACCTCATCCTCTGGATGGAATTGGCGTACTAATCAGCGGCGGCGCCGGGCCGGGGCTGATTCGGCGCCTCAATAACCTGGGCATCCAGGCGCTGGTGACACTGGAAACCGAACCTGATTCAGCCGTGACAGCGTTCCTGAACGGAACATTGAAACTGGAGCAGGGCGAATGCCATGAGGGGCATGGGGAGCACCACGATGCCAGGCACGGTTGTTGTCATTGATTGTCAGGCGAGCAGCCGGCACATGCAAGCGCGTTTCAATAATGACGTGCCCTGGATGAGATGCAACCGCGGTCTGCGTCGCGCCCTCTGACGCGGCCGGTAAGCATGATCGGCTCGACAGCTGCGGCGAAAGCAAAAATTTAAAAAAATGGAAAATATTAAGCACGCCTTCGATATCGTGGCAGCGTATTTCGGCGTGCTTTCCGAGCCGACGCGCTTGCAGATCATGCATGCCACGTGCGAAGAGGAAAAGACCGTGTCGCAAATCGTAGCCGAGCTTGGCGCCACGCAGTCGAATGTTTCGCGCCACCTCACCTTGATGCACAGAGGCGGATTGCTTACGCGACGCAAAGAAGGCAGCCAGGTCTACTACGTGTCGGCCGATCCCGAGATGGTGGAGAATCTGCGCAACGTTTGCATTCGTATCGCCACCCGGATGGACCCCAGGACGCCAATGCGCGCAGAGTTCCTCCGCCGGCTGCATGAGCAAAAGCGGAAGCGGAAAAAGCGCGCAGCACTGATTCTGCGCATTAGTTCGATGGACTACCCGCCGGATTGATCTTCCCGTCGCCCTAGCGAGAACCTTGATAAGCAAAAAGGAGCAGCAAAATGGCGCTAATGACCCCCGAGCAATTTGAACAGAGCGTGAAAGCCCTCAAGCCCCGCGTATTCATGAACGGGAAGAAGGTGGAGAACATCCTCGAGAACAGAAACACCCGGACGGTGGTTGAGGCCAACAAGGCCAGTTATGAATGGGCCCTTGACCCGCGATACAAGGACATCATGACCTGTTATTCCCCGCTCATCGACGACGTGGTCAACCGCTATACGCATGTCAGCGCCAGCACCGATGATCTGATGAAGAAAGCGGAGGCCGGGACCTTCACCGCTGAGACGCTCGGGACCTGCATTTACCGATGCGTGGGATACGATACTTTCCACGCGCTTGCCAGCACCTGCTGGGAGATGGACCAGGACTTGGGTACCGCGTATCACCCCAGGTTCCTCGAGTATCTCAAGATGGTGCAGCGCAAGGATCTCTCCGTGGCCGGCGCGCTCACCGAGCCGCGCGGAAAACGCAGCCAGAAAACCCTGGACTGGCCGGACCCTTTCCTGTCCCTGAAAGTGGTGGACAAGAACGAGGACGGCATCTTCGTGCGCGGCGCCAAGATCAACATCAGCGGGGCCTATGCCAGCCACGAATTGGTGGTGCTGCCCCAGTCCTCGCATTCCCAGGGTGAAGAAGCCTACGCCGTTGCCTTTGCTACCCCAACGGACGCGCCGGGGATTACCTACGTTTGCCAGTATTCCGCCTATTCCGCGGAAAGAGATGCGGCCGATGATCTGGAAGAATTGGGCAATCCGCGATTCGGCCAGAGAGAAACGTCCCTGGTTATCTTCGACAACGTGTTTGTTCCCTGGGATCGCGTCTTCCACTGCGGGGAGTACAAATACTCGGCGAAATTCGTAACCCGATTCGCCAAGACGCACCGGATGACCTGCGGCGGTACCTGCAAGGTGGGCTTCATGAATCAGGTCATCGGCGCCTGCAGTCTGATTCAGGAGTACAAGGGCCTTGAAAAGGTCAGCCATATCAACGACCAGTTGACGGAAATGGTCGTTTTGAGAGAGACCGGCCGGGCCTGCGGCATGGCAGCCGCCATGAAAGGCAGCGAAGACCCGCCGGGGTCTGGAGTCTATTTGCCTGATGAGGTGATGGGCAATGTGGCGAAGCTGAATATCTGCAATTCGTTCTGGCGCGTCATGGCTTTAGCGGGCGACATCGGCGGTGGTCTGGTTGTGACCATGCCGTCGCTGAAAGAGTTGAAGAATCCCGAAATAAAAGACTATGTAAGCGAGTTCTACAGCTTTGGCTCAGATGAGCCCACGGAAAACATCATGAAAGTCCATAAGCTCCTGCAGCACTGGACCGCCGGCCAGCACGGAGTAGCCACCTGGCACGGCGCCGGACCGGTCATGGCCCAGAAGATCGCGCTGCAACGCATCGTGAAATTCGATCGCGAGAGGAACATCGTCAAGCAGACCCTCAATCTGAAGGAAAAAGAGCCGGGTTAAAACCTGGAACCAAGTTCAGCTTTGGCACCGGACGCGGTCCTTCGGCGTAAGCGGGTTCACGTCCTTGCCCGCAGCCGCGCGCGCGTTCAGTATCGTTTCCTCGACCGCCCCGTCCCCACAGCGCAAAGCCACTGGCTGTTCGAGCTCCATCGCCTCAACCCGTTTCATATTCAATTCGCCCCTGCCGCGCGACGACGACTTCCCCCTCGCCCAGCGCTAACCACCCTTCTGCAGTAAGCGGAACGCTCGCCACCAGAAACACCTCCTGCTCGGCGCCTTCAGAGGCGATCCTCAGCCCTTCCGCCGCCAATTCGCCGCCTGCGGGACAGCGCCTGGCGAGCCGCCACAGCCCCGGCGCTTGGATCGATCCGTCGCTTTGATGCCTTCGGTCCGCGTGCGCGAACAATGCGTCACCGTCGCAGTAAAGAAAGTTCGCCGGGCCGAGTTGGCGCAAAGCGGCGGCAAAACGGGCAACAACCTGCCTGCGCGCGCCAATCGGCGGGACCGTCCCCGAGGACCATAGGGGTCGCAGCGCCTCCAGCAGCGCACAGAACGCTTGTTCCGAATCGGTTTCGCCGACCGCGTGAAAGGACTCCACGCGCAAGCGCCGGTCGGCAGCCCGCCCCTTCAGATCGCCGTTATGCGCAAAACTGTGCCAGACGCCGCCAAGCTCGCGCACGAAAGGCTGGCAGTTCCGCGATGCGACCGGGCCCAGCGTGGCCTTGCGTATGTGGCTGAGGACCAGCGCGCTCGAAAATGGATTGGTCTGGATGAAGCGCACGCAGGCGCTGGATGCCGCGGGGTCTCTCTCCTTGATCAGACGGAAATCCCGGTCTTCATACCACCCGATGCCCCAGCCGTCCTTATGCGGTCCGCTCAGTCCGCCATGGCGCGAGAATTCCTCCAGCGACAGACTGACCGTCGCGGGGTGTCGTGCCGACATCGCAAAAAGCTCGCACATATTCGTCTCCTGCCCGCCTCGACCGCCACCGCCCTGCTGCGCTCAGTGCGGCTGAAACAGGCTACCATCGAGCGTGCCGCGCACACTGCGCACCAGGGTCACGCTCCAGAACATCGCCAGCAAGCCGAACGCCAACAGGCCGACTCCGAAAGTGCCCGGCAGCGGAAGAACGCCGGATAGCTTGAACGACGCAATGGCAAAGGCCCCGGTGGGAAAGGTAAACGCCCACCAGGACAAGGCGAAGGGCAACTGCCCCCGCTTCCAGTAGGAAAGGGTCAGCAGCGCCGCCATGCACAACCACCAGGCGCCGAAACCCCAGAGCAGCAGCGCAGCAATCTGAAACGGCAGCTTGTCGACGATGAAGGGCGAGGCATCCGCGAGCGCGAGCAGGCTGATCGGCATCACGCCCACCGGCCCCAGGTTGATCCAGAAGGTCGGCACCAAAGGTCCGGGCATCGGCTTGTGCAGCACGAAACGGTACATCGTAATTGCCTGCAGCGAAATCCACAGCAGCGCCCCGCTGCCCAGCGCGATATAGCAAAGCAGCAGCATCCATCCCTGCGTCGCGCCGCCCGCGGCGAGCGCCAGCGGTGCGCCGGCGACCGGGATCACCACCAACCCGACCGGAGGGATGAACATGCCCGGCGTGACGTGATCGAGCATCACCTGTTCGCCGAGAAACTGCTTGAACAGGACCAGAAAGCTGAAACCGAAGGCGAGCGCTGCACCGGTCCACCACAGTGGCAGCGCGATTTCAGGCATCTTCGCCAGTTGGAGAAACTGCACCGAGAGCACCAGCACCGCAATCGCCACCGTGGGCACAAAATTGCCGATGATCGGATGGACCAGCGCACCGGCTGCCTGCGGCCGCGCGTGGAACCAGCGCAAGGTCCAGGGCAGGAGCAGCAGCAGGAACAGGGCTACATTGAACCAGTGCAATACCCCGGCCGCGGATTCCAGCGGAGCGTAGCGGTGGCCGAGAAAGCCCGCCCCGAGCGCAAGAACGCCGGTGCCCATCACCGCCGCAAACCAGGAGGGCGCAAAATGTTTGACGATTTGCTGCGGACTGATGGACATGGTTCTCTACCCTCGGAAGTTGGATGAAGCGGAGTCGAGTCGCTGTGGCAGCCGGGGCGGCGTCAGCTGTAGCGCGCGAGAATATCCAGTGCCTGCTTGATCTGCACAGGCGCGCTGCCTTTTGCGCTCAGACGGGATTCGATCAGGCAGCCGACCAGTGAGTGAAACGCCTTGTCGAGCGCCCGCCTGGCGGCGGATAGTTGCTGCGCCACCGACTCGCAGGGTGCGTCCTCCTCGATCAAACGCTGCACGCCGCGCATCTGGCCTTCGATGCGCTTGAGCCGGAGAATCAGCGCTTTCTTATCCTGTTCGCGATGCAGATGGTTCATGCGGATTCCTCTTCAAACTGTTTCGACTCACTCTCTTGACTGCGTAATTATTGACCCCATTCTATACTGGGGGTAGTATCGATGCAAAGGCGATTTCTGCCCGCTCTAACCGCCCGTCATTCCGAGGAGACCAGCTCATGGCGCACGTAGTCACCGTCAACCTGAGGCAAGAGAAGGATTTTCGCTTCGCGATCGATTTCGCCGGGGGGATTCCCGTGCTCTACGGGGATGAAACTGCGCCGCTGGGCGGCGGCACCGGCCCCAACCCGGCGCAACTGCTCGCCGCCGCCGTGGGAAACTGCATGTCCGACAGCCTGCTGTTCGCAATCCGCAAGTTCAAGCAGCAACCCGAACCGATCCAGACCACGGTGACGGCCACCATCGACCGCAATCCGGAGAATCGCTTGCGCGTCCTGGACATCCACGTCAAACTGACTTTGGGCGTTGCCGCAACCAGCCTGGCTCATCTGGATCGCGCGCTGGAGCAATTCGAGGAATTCTGCACCGTAGGCCAGAGCGTGCGCCAGGGCATCCCGGTGACGCTCGAGGTCTACGACAGCGCAGGCCTGCGTCTGAAATAGGCCTGCTCAGCGACAGCCAGATGGGAAATGGATTCGATATTGAAGGGGCGCCCGACACGCAGCGCTAAGGTTGGCGCTGCCGGAGACGGCGAAGAGGCGCAGTGGAAGGCGTTCTAAGTTGCCCTGATCTCCCTGCGCATGCAAGAAGCCGGGTATAACCGCATGCGGTAGTGCTCGCCGCGTCTCACATGGGTTCTCCCGTGATGGCGTAACCGGTGATCGTGGCAATAGACTTCCGCACCGGACCCGCCTGCACGGCCCGCTGCGCACCGCTTATACTATGCGGCAGTACTTGCGCGCTTTTTCTCCGGAGTCCTGGCCCATGTCTTTGCACCGCATCCTGTCCCTGCTCGCGCCGCTGCTGGTGCTGCTCGCCGCGCCCGCGACTGCGGCCGGACTGCCGCTGGACCTCAGGGGCTTGCCCACGCTCGCGCCCATGCTGTCGCAGGTGACGCCGGCCGTGGTCAATATCTCGGTCCTCACGCGCGCGCCGATCGAGGAGAATCCGCTGTTTCGCGACCCCTTGTTCCGCCGTTTTTTCAACATTCCAGACAGCGCGGCACAGGGGGAACAAAGCACCGGCTCCGGCGTCATCGTGGACCGCGCGCACGGCTACGTGCTCACCAACAATCACGTGATCGACAACGCCCAGGAAGTGGTGGTGACGCTCAAGGATAGGCGCACGTTCAAGGCCAAGCTGGTCGGGACCGATCCGGGCACCGACATCGCCGTGCTGAAAATCGACGCGAAAAATCTGGCCGAGATCAAATTCGGCGATTCCGACGCGATGAACGTGGGCGATTTCGTGGTCGCCATCGGCAATCCCTTCGGCATCGGCCAGACCGTCACCTCCGGCATCGTCAGCGCGCTCGGGCGCACCGGCCTCGGCATCGAAGGCTACGAGGATTTCATCCAGACCGACGCCTCGATCAACCCGGGCAATTCGGGCGGGGCGCTGGTGAACCTTGCGGGCGAACTCATCGGCATCAACACCGCGATCCTCGGGCCCTCGGGCTCTAGCGCCGGCATCGGCTTCGCCGTGCCCTCGAACATGGCGCGCAGCGTCATGGAGCAGATCATCCGCTTCGGCGAAGTGCGCCGCGGGCGCGTCGGCGTGGTCACGCAGGACATGACGCACGAGCTGGCGCAGTCGCTGGCGGCGGGGTCGGCCGATGGCGCCGTCGTGGTCAAGGTCGAGCCGGGTTCGCCGGCGGACCAGGCCGGCCTGAAGCCGCGCGATATCGTCACCGGCATCAACGGCAAGCTGGTGCGCGGCTCGGCCGACATGCGCAACCGCATGGGCCTGATCCCGGTCGGCGAAGCGGTGGACCTGCGGGTGCAGCGCGGCGGTCGGCCGCTCAACCTGCGCCTGCGCATTGCGGAGCTCTACACCATGACCGCGATTCCGGGCGAGGCGGTGCCACAGCTCGCCGGCGTGCGCGTGTCCAACATCGAAGCGGGCATGCCGGCCTACGGCTCGGTCGAGGGGGCGATCATCACGCGCATCGAACCGAATACGCCCGGCGCGAAGACCGGCTTGCGCCCGGGCGACGTGCTCTACGGCGTCAACCGCAAGCGCGTGCGCTCGACAGCGGAATTGATTGCCGCATTGCGCCAGGCCGAACGGCCGCTGCGCATCCTGCTGCTGCGCGGCGATTCGCGCCTGACCCTGACCATACGCTGACGTATTGACGGGTTTTTGATGCGCGACGCGCGAGCCCACACGAGTAGAATTCGCAGCATCCACTTCGCCAGAGGCCCCCGATGAATACGACAGATACGACCAGCCTACGCGTCAGCGCGCAAGACGTCGCCGACGCCGCCGCGCGCCTCGAGGGCCACGCCAGGCGCACGCCGGTGATGACTTCGCGCATGGTGGACGCGCGCACGGGCGCGCAGGTGTTCTTCAAGTGCGAGAACTTCCAGCGCATGGGCGCGTTCAAGTTCCGCGGCGCATTCAACGCGCTGGCGCAATTGTCGCCGGAGCAAAAACGCGGCGGCGTGCTCGCCTACTCGTCGGGCAATCACGCCCAGGCCGTGGCGCTGGCGGGGACCCTCCTCGGCGTGAAAACCGTGATCGTCATGCCGCTGGATGCGCCGCAGGTGAAACTCGAGGCCACGCGCGCCTACGGCGCCGAGGTCATCACCTACGACCCCAAGACGGCGAAACGCGAGGAACTGGCGGCGGACATCGCCCGCGAACGTGGCATGAGCGTCGTCCCGCCGTACAACCATGAGCACGTCGTCGCCGGACAGGGCACGGCGGCGAAAGAACTATTCGAGGAGACGGGCGCGCTGGATTACCTGCTGGTGCCCTGCGGTGGCGGCGGGCTGCTCTCCGGCTGCGCCGTCGCGGCGAGCCGCTGGTCGCCGGGCTGCAAGGTGATCGGCGTCGAACCCGAGGCGGGCGACGATGCCACGCGTTCGTTCCAGTCCAAGACCCTGCAAAGCTGCCACAACCCGGACACCATCGCCGACGGCGCGCGCACGCCCTCGCTCGGCACGATCACCTTCCCGCTGGTGCTGCACTATGTGCATGACATGTTGACGGTGAGCGACGCCGAGCTGCTGCGCAGTATGTTCTGGATCTGGGAGCGCATGAAAATCGTGGCCGAGCCCACCGGCGTGCTCGCCGCCGCGGCCTTGCTCGAAGGCAGGCTGGGCGCGCGCCACGCCATCGAGGGCAAGCGCATCGGCATCGTGATTTCCGGCGGCAACGCCGACATCAAGGCGCTCTGTCGCCTGCTCTAGCTGCAGCGCCCGCCGATGACGCAGACGCCGGCATCGGCTGAATTCCGCTTCTACGAAGAACTGAACGATTTTCTGGCGCCCGAACGGCGCCGCACCAACTTCGCCTACAGCGTCGCCGGGACGCGCTCGGTCAAGGACGCGATCGAGGCGATCGGCGTGCCGCATACCGAAGTCGATCTGATTCTGGTCGACGGGCAATCGGTCGGGTTCGATCGCGTGCTGCGCGGCGGCGAGCGCGTCGCGGTGTACCCGGTGTTCGAGTTGCTCGATATCGCGCCGCTGCAGCACCTGCGGCCGCGGCCGCTGCGCGAACCGCGCTTCGTTCTCGATGTTCACCTCGGTACGCTCGCGCGCCACCTGCGCATGGCCGGCTTCGACTGTCTGTACCGCAACGATTATCGCGACAGCGAGCTCATCGCCGCCGCAGTGGCCGAGCGCCGCATCATCCTCACGCGCGACAAGGGCCTGTTGAAGCAGCGCCTGGTCACGCACGGCTACTTCGTGCGCGCAACCGAATCGGACGAGCAATTGCGCGAAGTAGTGCGCGCCCTGCAGTTGGAAGCCAGCTTTCGGCCGTTCAGCCGCTGCCGCGAATGCAATGCCGAACTACGCGGCGTGCCCAAAACCGAGGTGCTCGAGCGCCTGCCGGAGAAAGTGCGCGCCGCCTACGACCGCTTCCAGCTTTGCCCCGGCTGCGGCCGCATCTACTGGGAAGGAACCCATTACCTGCGGCTGCGGCGGCTGCTCGAACTGGCCGCGCCAGCCGACGGCGGAAGCCCCCGCCCCTGATCAGGTATTCTTGCTTTTCATCGGGCAGCTATTGAGCCCGAGCAAGGCGTACAGCGGGCAAAAACCGAAGATTCCGGTCAACAGCGGCACCAGTCCGACCAGTCCCCACCAGCGGGCATTGCCTTCGAGTATCAGGATCAGGCTGAGCAAGCCCAGACCTGCAACGATGCGCAGAACCTTGTCCGCGCCGCCCACATTCGCTTTCATCGATTGTCGCTCCCTATCAGAATTGACCGCAGTTGGATGCTACCCCGGCGGCGCGGCGAGGTCTGTAACGGAAGTTACGCAGCGTGCCGGACCGGGCGGGCGGGGCACACCGCTCGCCGCAGGGCGCGCATCGAACCAGTGTATTCTAGCGAAAATGGCCAGTTGGAGACGTCATGGAAAATTCACCCAGTGCGCGCTTGTACGCCATCCTCGAGTCGCAGCGATCGGCCTTTGACCAGGAGATGAATCCAGGCCTCGCCCTGCGCCAGGACCGCCTGGCGCGGCTCGCCGCCATGGGCGAGCAGCATGCGGCGCAGATCGTCGAGACCATCAGCGCCGACTTCGGCCATCGCTCGTCCCACGAGACCCAGATGGCCGAATTGGTCTACGTGGGCGGGGCGATCCGCCACGCCCAGCGCCATCTCAAAGGCTGGATGAAGGCGCGCCGCATGCCCACCGCCCTGCACTACCGCCCGGGCAGCAACCGCCTGATGCGCCAGCCGCTAGGGGTGGTGGGCATCATCGCACCGTGGAATTATCCCTATCAACTGGCCGTCGCGCCCGCCGCGGCCGCCGTCGCCGCCGGCAACCGGGTCATGGTCAAACCGTCGGAACTGACGCCGCGCTTTTCAGAACTGCTGCAGCGTATCGTGGCGGAATTCTTCGCCGAAAACGAACTGGCCGTGGTGACAGGCGATGCCCAGACCGGAAAAGCCTTCAGCGAACTGCCTTTCGATCATCTGTTTTTCACCGGGTCCACGGCGGTCGGAAGAATGGTGGCCCAGGCCGCGGCGAAAAACCTGACGCCCGTGTCGCTGGAACTGGGCGGCAAATCGCCCGCCATACTGGACACTTCGAGCGATCTCGCCCTCGCGGCGCCGCGCCTTGCGTTCGGCAAACTGCTCAACGCCGGTCAGACCTGCATCGCGCCGGACTATGTGTTCGTCCCGCGGGACCGGATCGACGCATTCGTCGACGAGATGCAGCGCGCCGTCGCCAGACTCTACCCCAGCCTGGCCGCCAACCCGGACTACAGCAGCATCGTCAACGAGCGGCATTTCTCCCGCCTGCAGGGCTTGCTCGAGGACGCCCGGGCCAAGGGCGCGCGCCTCGTGACCATCAACCCCGCCGGCGAGACTTTCGATCCGGGCAAACGCAAGCAGCCGCCGGTTCTGGTCCTGGGCGCGACGCCGGAAATGCGCTTGATGCAGGAGGAGATATTCGGTCCTATCCTGCCGGTGCTGGCTTACGACCGGATCGAGGAGGCGATCGCCTACATCAATCGCCACGACCGCCCTCTGGCGTTGTACTGGTTCGGCAGCGACAACGCGCATCGGGACCAGGTGCTCAACCAGACGATATCGGGCGGGGTCACGCTGAACGACTGCATCTGGCACATCGCCCAGGAAGACCAGCCTTTCGGCGGCGTGGGCGCCAGCGGCAGCGGCGCCTACCACGGAGAGTGGGGCTTTCGCACCTTCAGCAAGGAAAAACCGGTGTTCACCCAGCCCCGGGTGAACGGCATGTTCCTGATGTACCCGCCTTTCGGCAAGACCTTCGAGCGCATGCTGGCCTTGCTCAGGCGCATCGCCTGATGTTCTTGCCGCAGAACCGTCCTGATTTTACTTGGCCACTCTCATCGAACTGAAGTGATCGAGCTTGCGCGGACGGCGTCCCGTCCGCGCGGATCGCCGATCGCGCGCGGATGAAAAGCACATCCGCACGCAATCGGTGATCTTGATTAAAACCCACAGAGTGTCCCTGGGTTTATCCATAACCATGTTTTATGTACAGATGTGCTTTTCATCCGTACATAAAACATGGTTGGCGCGCGGAGCGCGCAACGGCCGCTCTTGGCAGGTAATGAAATTCGAGGCCTGGCTTATAATATTATCAATAAACAATATGTTACAAGATTCCGGCCGCAAACCAATCCGCACCCCGGAAACCCCTAGGCTGCGTGCTAAAATTGCGCATCCTTCCTCCTGCAGACCTAGCCCCATGTCCACGCTCAACAACAACCTGGCCAGCATAGACAATGAACTGTGGCAGGCGATCCAGGCGGAGAATCAGCGCCAGGAAGACCACATCGAGCTGATCGCCTCCGAGAACTACGTCAGCCGCGCGGTGCTCGAAGCGCAGGGCTCGCAACTCACCAACAAATACGCCGAGGGCTATCCGGGCAAGCGCTACTACGGCGGCTGCACGCAAGTGGACGTGGTGGAGAACCTGGCGATCGCGCGCGCCAAACAACTGTTCGGCGCCGCCTACGCGAATGTGCAGCCGCACTCGGGGTCGCAGGCCAACCAGGCGGTCTATATCGCCGCGCTCAAGCCGGGCGACACCATACTCGGCATGTCGCTCGCGCACGGCGGACACCTCACCCACGGCTCCCCGGTCAATCTCTCCGGCAAACTCTACAAGGTGGCTTCCTACGGCCTGGATGCCAATGAAATAATCGATTTCGACGAGGTGCGGCGCCTCGCGCGCGAGCACAGACCGCGCATGATCGTCACCGGCGCCTCCGCCTATTCGCGCGTCATCGACTGGAAGCAGTTTCGCGCCATCGCCGATGAGATCGGCGCCACCCTGATGGCCGACGTGGCGCACTACGCCGGCCTCATCGCCACCGGCCTGTATCCCAGCCCGGTCGGGATCGCCGATTTCGTCACCAGCACCACGCACAAGACCCTGCGCGGGCCTCGGGGCGGCCTGATACTCGCCGATGCCGAACACGAGAAAGCGATCAACTCCGCGGTGTTTCCGGGCCTGCAGGGCGGGCCGCTGATGCACGTCATCGCGGCCAAGGCGGTCGCGTTCAAGGAAGCGCTCGCCCCCGGGTTCAAGAGCTACCAGGAGAGCATCATCGCCAACGCCCGCGCCATGGCGCGGGTGCTGCAGGAGCGCGGCGTGCGCATCGTCTCAGGCGGCACCGACTGCCACATGTTCCTGGTCGACCTGCGCGCCAAGAACATCACCGGCCGCGACGCCGAGGATGCGCTCGGACGCGCGCACATGACGGTCAACAAGAACGCGATTCCGAACGATCCGGAAAAGCCCACGGTCACGAGCGGCATCCGCGTCGGCAGCCCGGCAATCACCACGCGCGGCTTCGGCGTGGCCGAGTCCGAGCAGCTCGCCAATCTGATCGCGGACGTGCTCGAGGCGCCGCGAAGCGAAGCGGTGCAGACGCGCGTGCTGGCGCAGACCCAGGAACTGTGCCGGCGCTTCCCTGTTTATGGCGGCGGCGCCACGCTCCCGGGCGCTGCGCGACCTGTCGCGGCGACATCGTGAAATGCCCTTTCTGCAAGGCTGAGGACACCGCGGTCATCGACTCGCGCCTATCCGAAGACGCGGCGAGCGTGCGCCGCCGGCGCCAGTGCAAGGACTGCGGCAAGCGCTTCACCACCTACGAACGGGTGGAGCTCGCGATGCCCACGGTGATCAAGTCGAACGGCTATCGCACCGCCTACGATAGAGAAAAGATCCGCACCGGTTTCATGCGCGCGCTGCACAAGCGCCCGGTGCCGACCGACAACGTCGACGACGCGATCAACCGCGTCGAGGCGCGCATCCTCGCGCTGGGTGAGCGCGAAATCAAGTCGCGCACCATAGGCGAACTGGTGATGCGCGAGCTCAAGAAAATGGACGACGTCGCCTACATCCGCTTCGCCTCGGTGTACGAAGACTTCCAGCGCGTCGACGATTTCCGCGACGCCATCTTGCAGGTCAAGCGCCCGGGGCGCAAGACGCGGCGCCAGGCCCCCTAGGGCCCCTGCTCTCCCGCGCGGTTCGCATGTTCAGCCCCACTGATCAGCTGCACATGGCCGAGGCCTTGCGCCTCGCCGAATTAGGCCTCTACACCACCACGCCCAACCCCCGCGTCGGCTGCGTCATCGTGCACGACGGTCAGGTCGCGGGCGCGGGCTGGCATGAGACGGCCGGCGGGCCGCATGCCGAAATCCGCGCACTGCGCGCGGCCGGCGCGCGCGCGCGCGGCGCGACGGCCTACGTGTCGCTCGAGCCCTGCAGCCACCACGGCCGCACGCCCCCCTGCACCGACGCGCTGATCGCAGCCGGCATCGCGCGCGTGGTCGCGGCGATGCAGGACCCGAATTCCCAGGTGGCGGGCAGCGGCTTCGACGCCCTGCGCGCCGCAGGTATCCAGGTCGACTCAGGACTGATGCGGCAAGAGGCCGAGGCGCTGAACATCGGTTTCGTCGCGCGCATGCGCCGCGGCCGACCCTGGGTGCGCCTGAAAATCGCCGCCAGCCTCGATGGCAGGACGGCGCTCGCCAACGGCCGCAGCCAGTGGATCACCGGGCCCGAGGCGCGCCGCGACGGCCATGCCTGGCGCGCCCGCGCCTGCGCCGTGCTCACCGGCATCGGCACCGTCAGGGACGACGACCCGCAGTTGAACGTGCGCGAGGTCGAGACGCCGCGCCAGCCGCTCAAGGTGGTGGTGGACAGCCGGCTGCAGCTGCCGCTGTCGGCGCGGCTGCTGGCGACCGGCAAGGTGCTGGTCGCGGCAGCGGTCGACGACCAGAACCGCAGCGCCGCCCTGCGGGACAAAGGCGCAGAGGTGCTGCTGCTGCCGAATGCGGGGGGCAAGGTGGAATTGACCGAACTGATGCGCGAACTCGCGCGGCGCGAACTCAACGAGGTGCACGTCGAAGCCGGCACCAAGCTGAACGGCTCGCTGCTCGCCGCAGGGCTGGTGGACGAACTGCTGATCTACCTCGCGCCCGGCATCCTCGGCGACGGCGCACGCGGCATGTTCGCCCTGCCCGAACTTACCGACCTGGCGCACAAGCGGCTGGTACAATTCGCGGATGTACAGACCATAGGCGGCGACCTGCGCATCCTTGCGCGCGTCCTGAACTGAATCCATGTTTACCGGCATCGTCACTTCGATCGGAAAAATCACCACGGCCGCGCGGCGCGAACAGGGGCTGCGCCTCGCCATCGATGCGGGCATGCTCGATCTTTCAGACGTGGCCGTGGGCGACAGCATCGCCGTCAACGGCGTCTGCCTCACGGTGATCGCTGTTCACGACGATCGTTTCGAAGTGGACGTGTCGCAGGAGACCATCAACTGCACCGTGGGACTGGGCGGCCCGAACGAGGTCAATCTGGAAAAATCGCTGCGCCTCTCGGACCGCCTGGGCGGACACCTGATGTCGGGCCACGTCGACGGCGTGGGCGAGGTGACGCGTTTCGAAGCCGCGGGCGAGAGCTTTCTCCTCGTCATCCGCGCGCCGCAGGATCTGGCCAAGTACATTGCGCGCAAAGGCTCGGTCACCGTAAACGGCGTCAGCCTGACGGTCAACCGCGTCGAGGAGGCGGACTTCGAAATCAACCTGATACCGCACACCCTCTCCGTGACCAATCTGAAAAACCTCGAACCCGGCAGCCGGGTCAACCTCGAGGTCGACCTGATCGCGCGCTATATCGAGCGCCTGCAACATTACGGCGCCTAGCCAAAATCGCCAGCGCATTTTTCCCGCGCGCGGACTCCGGGACTCACGCCGCTCGAACAGGGCGCCGGACCGATTGCGCAAACTCGGGGTGACAACATGACGAATCATCTGCGCCATTTACTGACCGCGATCACCGCGCTGGCGCTCACCGCCGCATTGGCGTTTCTTTACGACAAGACCCAGGCGGTCGACCTCGGCGAGCGCAACGACATCGCAGCACAGCTCGACACCCTGCGGGAAATCGACAGCCGCTGGGACATCGATGTATTGCGCGAGCGCGGCGAGCTCGACCCGAACCTGCTGGCGGCGCCCAACCGCAATGCGACGGCGAGAAAAGCGCTCGCCAGCCTGAACGCCGCCCTGCCGCGCGCCGACAGCGCGGCCTTAAGCGAAGGACTGACCGTACTCGGCAAGGCGGTGCAGGAAAAGGCGGATCTGGTGGAGAAATACAAGGCCGAGAGCGCGCAGGTCAAGATCGCGCTGCACGCGATACTCTCCGCCACGGCCGCAATCGGCGCACAGGCCGGCGAACCGCGCGCAGGCGACGCCAGGCAGCAGCAACTGCAACAGGCGCTGAGCCAGCTTGCCGGCTCGGCGCAGCAGTATTACTGGATGGGAAAGTCGGCGCCGCCGCTGAGCCTGGAAATGGCGGCGGGCCAGGTGCGGGATCTGGCTGCGGAAATCAGCGATGGCGCGCGCGAACAGGCCGGCGCAATCGGGGGCGCAGTGCAGGAACTGCTCAAGCACAAGCCCGTCGAAGAGGAACTGTTCACCCGGGTTTCGACCCTGTCGTCCGGCCCGCGCCTGGACAAGATGAGTTTTTCGTTCAACCGCGAACTCGAAGCCACGCTGCAGATGAAGGAACTGTATCGCGTGTACTTGCTGGCTTACGCCGCGGCGCTGCTGATCGGGGTCGGCTATCTGGGCGTTCGGCTCAAAGCGGCGAACGAGAGCCTGGAGCGGCGCGTGATCGAGCGCACGCGCGAACTGTCCGAAGCCTTGCGCCACCTGAAGGAATCCGAAGCGCAGTTGATCCAGTCGGAGAAGATGTCCTCGCTCGGCCAGATGGTGGCCGGGGTCGCGCACGAGATCAACACCCCGCTCGCCTACGTGAAGAACAGTCTGGGCACTGTCAACGAGCGCCTGCCGCAGATCGTGTCGGCGCTCGAGCATTGCGAGAACCTCCTCGCCCTGCTGCGCACGGGCAAGGACAACCCCGAAGCGCTGAACCGGCAGTTCGCGCAGACCGCCGCGCTGCTCGCCAAACTCAAGCAGGGGCGCGTGCTGGCAGAACTCGGCGGTCTGGTCCAGGACGGGCTGTACGGCACCAACGAGATGGCGGAAATCGTCGGCAATCTGAAGGACTTCAGCCGGCTGGACCGCAGCAAGGTGAGCAGCTTCAGTCTGAACGACGGCCTGGCGAGCTCGCTCGGACTGGCGCGGCACATGCTGAAGTCGATCAACGTGACGCGGAACTTCGGCGAGATACCGGCGATTACCTGCGCACCGTCCCAGATCAACCAGGTGTTTCTGAACCTGATCACCAATGCGGCACAGGCGCTCCCGGAGACCGGGGGCGAGATCAAGCTCACCACACGCGCCGACCAGGACGGCGTCGCGGTCGAGATCGCCGACAACGGCAAGGGCATTCCGCCCGAGGTGCTGCCGAAGATTTTCGATCCCTTCTTCACGACCAAGGAAATCGGCAAAGGCACGGGCCTCGGGCTGTCGATTTCGTTCAAGATCGTCGAGCAGCATGGCGGGCGCATCGAGGTGCAATCCGAGGTCGGCAAAGGCACCCGATTCACCGTATGGCTCCCGCAAAAGCCTCCGGCCGAAGCCGAGCTCGACGCATAGGAGGCGCCCGGCGTGACGCAACCGGCCAAGATCGGAAAATACGACATCCTGGAGGGGCTCGGCCGCGGCGGCATGGGCGCCGTCTACAAGGGCTTCGATCCGGCAATCTCGCGCGAAGTCGCGATCAAGACCATTGCCAAGTCCTCGCTCGACGAAGACGAACTGCAACATCTGCTCGCGCGCTTTCGCCACGAAGCGCAGGTGGTAGGCCGCCTGGCCCATCCGGGCATCGTGCAGATCTACGACTACGGCGAGGACGAGGCGCTCGCCTACATCGTAATGGAACTGGTCCACGGCAAGACGCTGCAGGAACATCTGCTGCAACATGCGAATTATGACTTGCGCGAAGTCGGCGAAATCATCCGCCAGCTGCTCGACGGCCTGGGCCATGCGCACGCGGCCGGCGTGGTGCACCGCGACGTGAAACCGTCGAACATCATGATCAACAAGGACGGCGGCATCAAAATCAGCGACTTCGGCATAGCGCATACCGAAGCGTCCGAGCTGACGCAGCATGGCGACATGCTCGGCACGCCGCACTACATGGCGCCCGAGCAGTTTCTCGGCTTGCCGATAGCGGTCGCTACCGATTTGTACGCGGTCGGCGTGATCGCCTATGACCTGCTGACCGGCACCAAGCCCTTCGTCGGCACCACCGCGACCGTGATGCAGCAGGTGCTCAACCAGCGTCCCGCCGACCCCTCCAGCCTCAATCCGGCCTTGTCGCCGCTGGTAGACCGGGTGCTGCAGCGCGCGCTGGCGAAGAAGCCCGAAGAGCGCTTCCAGAGTGCGCGCGAATTTTCCGAGGCGTTCAGACTGGCAATCGAGGCCAGCCTGGCGCAACACGCCTCCGCGCCCGGCGCCGGCCTGCTCGACGCGGCGCACCTGATCAGCGCCGGCGCCGCGGCGCAGGGGACGCCCGGCGCGCCGCCGCCGGGCAGCGCCGAGGGCGCCATCAGCCTCGACCGCAGCGTAAGAAAGGCGCGGATGCTGGTGGTGGACGACGAAGAACGCATTCTGTCGGCGCTGAAATCGATGTTCCGCGCGCGCTACCACGTGTTTGCCACCACCGACGGCAACAAGGCGCTGGAGTTCATGAAGAAATACCAGATGCACGTGGTCATCAGCGACCAGCGCATGCCGATCATGCCCGGCGTCGAGTTGCTGCGCCAGGCGCGCGAAATTTCGCCCTCGAGCGTGCGCATCCTGCTCACCGGCTACTCCGACCTCGCCTCCATCGTCGGCTCGATCAACGACGGGCAGGTCTACCGCTTCATCAGCAAACCCTGGGACAACCAGGAACTGCAGCAGACCGTCGCCGAGGCGGTGACCATCGCGCTCGAGCTTGCCGATGCCAAGGCCGCGCCGGTGGCGCTGCCGCAGAGCATGAGCGCGGGCGTGCTGGTGATCGACAACGACCAGGAAATATTCCGCGTGGCGCGCGAATTGATCGGCAGCCGCTGCCCGGTCTGCTATGCAAGCAGCCTCGAGGCCGCGCTCAACACGATGCAGACGCAGGAGATCGCAGTGGTGGTCGCCGACGTCGAGGCCGGGCACGAAGACACGACGGCGATGCTGAAGCTGCTGAAGCAGGAGAATCCGCAGATCCTGACCATCGTCCTCACCACCGCATCCGATTCGGAACTGGTGATCCGCCTGATCAACGAGGCGCAGATCTTCCGCTTCCTCAACAAGCCGGTCAACGTCAAGCTGCTGAAGCAGCACGTGGAGGCCGCGCTCGAGCGCTATCTGGCTTTCCGCGAGGCGCCTCAGCTGCTGCGCCAGCATCAGGTGAAAAAGTCCGCACAGCTGAGCAACTCGACCTTGGGCCAAAAGCTGCTCTCCAGCATCAAACTGTTGCGCGGACGCTGGTTCGGCGCCGACGCGAAACGCTGAGCGCAAACTGGCGCGTAGTGCACGCGCCGTTCGCAACCCGCGCTCGTTACCCTAGCCTGGGCAACCTGTCCGACCTTACTATTGGCGTATGGCCATGCCCTGGGATTCGATCAGCCGGTTCGAGCCTCGGATGACTCCCCGGTCACGGCAAAACCGGGAACTGGAAAGAGGTTATTTCTTTGGGCTGACCGGCCGAAATCGACCCAAACCGGCCTATCGATTCCCGCTGAAACGGTCATTGGTCAACGCTCGCTTAGTAAATCACATTACTTATGACAAGACTCAATAGCGCTCTCGCACCCTCGTGATATAGGGTTCTACAAACACGCTTAATTCTTAATAGTGGCGGTACTCGATTTCCTGAAAATGAGTTTGGCAGGAAACCATTTACGGTGAGCGTCGCATGCACCTTTTGGCAATTGTCACGGTAGTTCGGCACTTCTGTGTGGCGGCCATTGGGGTGCTTATCTCGCGGGCTACACTCCTCGCCAACCCCTTTGGCGTGCGCACATGAATACCGATTCCACCGGCATGCATCCCCTGACCTTGCGCTTCGCCGATGCGGGCTTGGAGGCGACTTTTGCCGAGGAGCAGGCGCGCAAGTCCCTGCGACCTATTCGAATCGCGCTCGTCGGTGCTGGGGCGCTGATGCTCTTCGTTGTGTGGCCCGCAAGTATCAAGATCGCTCCTTTTATGCTGGAGCACATGCCGAGAATCGCCGCCCTTGTCCTGGCAATGCTTGGTCTGTGCTATCTCCTAACCCATAGGCAGGTATTCTTGCACCGACATCAATGGACTATGTTCACCGTGGCGTGCGCGATGTCGGTCGGAATGGTTAGCATCGCTGCATCATTTTATCCTTCGCAAATGCTGGTCACATCCGGCTATTTCCTGCTACTCATCCATTTGTTCAGCATCTACGGCGTCTTTCGACTGCGTTTTCCCGCGGCAACACTCGGCGGTTGGATTGCCATGACCATGTACCTCCTCTATTTTGGCGCCCTAGGCTTTTTACCTAGACAAGCGTTTTTTTCGCATGCAACTGCGCTTCTGATGGGCAATCTCTGGGGCATGCTGATTTGCTACCAAATTGATCTCGCCACACGGCAAACATTCTTGGCCAATCGCAACACAGCCGTAGAGCACCAACGCTCAGAGCGGTTGCTGCGGAACATTCTGCCTGTGGAACTCGCCGAAGAACTTTCCAGAACGGGAGTGGCGAGCCCCGCAAGATACGATTCGGCGACGGTACTGTTTACCGACTTCAGCAGCTTCACGCAGGTTGCATCTGCGATGCCGGCAGACCGGATGGTGGCGGAACTGAATGAAATATTCGGCGCCTTTGACGACATCTGTGATGAACTAGGTGTTGAAAAGATCAAGACTATTGGGGACGCCTATATGGCGGCCGCTGGTTTGCCTAAGCCATGCGCGGATCATGCGCAGCGGTGCGTGCACGCCGGCCTACGCATGTTAAATTACATTGAAAGCAGAAACCAAACAGCCGCGTTCAAGTGGTCACTTCGGGTGGGAGTTCATTCTGGTCCAGTGGTCACTGGTGTGGTTGGCAAGCGAAAGTATGCTTTTGACGTATGGGGCGATACCGTGAATATCGCATCTCGCATGGAAAGCTCAGGCGAAACCGGTCGGGTAAACGTATCTGCGTATACCTACGATTTAATCCGGACAGAATTCGATTGCGAATACCGGGGCAAGATTGACGTCAAGGGCAAAGGGCAGATCGATATGTACTTCGTCACGCGCGCTCGGCCGGCGTGAGGCCATTTGACCTTCACGCATGGACTTTTGAGTAACGAGAATATCTATGAATAGATTCGTCTATTACAGACGTCTATTTGTTCTTGGCGGACTCGCCGCCGGTGTTGTTCTGGGCGCAGTAGCTTTCGGTGGCCCCGGAGATCCTCCGCCGATGGCGAGCATAAGCAGCCCTTTTGGGAGCGTCGATTTTACCGACCTTCCAAAGGAAGATCACTTCTTGGCGCGCGAAGGAACAGCACTGTCGTTTCGGACGTACCCCGTCGCCGGCGGAAAGACAAAAGGGAGCGTGGTGCTGGTGCACGGTTCGTCCGCGAGCAGTCGCAGCATGCATGTGCTGGCCAAGGCATTTGTTAACGCGGGCTACACTACTTACGCGCTTGATATCCGCGGGCATGGTGCCTCCGGCTCCAAAGGGTATATCGCCTATGTCGGGCAACTGGAAGACGACCTAGAGGACTTTTCCCGCTCGGTCAGTCCTGCACGGCCCGCAACGCTGGCGGGTTTTTCGGCCGGCGGGGGCTTTGTGCTGCGCTTTGCCGGTAGCGCAAGGCAGAAGCTGTTTTCCAACTACCTTCTCCTGTCTCCGTTCATCAGCCAAGACGCCCCTACGTATCGCCAGAATGCTGGGGGATGGCTCAGAGTCGGCATGCCGCGTTACATTGCCATCGGATTACTCGACTCCATCGGTGTGCACGTATTCGATGAACTTCCCGTCATGAAATTTGCGCTCAACGAGGGAGCGAAGACGCGTCTTACCTCCCAATACTCCTACGCACTGGCGCAGAACTTTCGGCCTCAGCCGGATTACCGGGCAAACATAACGGCGATAGGGCAACCCCTTCGATTAGTAGCAGGTCAGGACGATGAGGTGTTCTACGCAGCCCACTACGCAGAAGTTTTCAAATCTGCGGGCAAAGCGGTTCCTGTTACCTTGGTGTCAGGCGTAGGTCACGTACAACTTACGATCGAGCAGGCCGGTGTTCAAGCCGCAGTCTCGGCGGTGAGGACAATGAACGAACCACGGGTCTAGCCGCGTTGATCGAGTAGATATCTATCCACTAGATCAGATATGCCGCGTACGTAAAGCGCTAGGCAAAGCGTATCCAACATCGACGCCCGGGTGATCGTGCCGATTGAATGACCGGTATGAAGCGGCGGCACCTAGGTCAGCTTGTGGCCGACAGTACGCGCTGACCCTCGCCGTCTGCTGCAATTCCGGCCAAAGTCTGCTTCTCGAAGACGCGGGCTCACACTCTCGACCCTATGCGGCCTGTCGCGTTTCACGATAGCGGACTCTCGCCGCCCTATGTTTGGATCGTTCGATGAACCCGCGTCCGTTTGCGTCGCTTGGCGTACGTAGCTACATCCCATTCTTCGGACCGTAGAAAATCGAGAAAGTCGATGCCTCTGTATTCGCAGGTCTCCGCCACACTCAGGAGCGTCAGGTACTCGTCGACGCCTTTTCTCGAACACGACCCGGCGATCACGTCGCGCAGCCGCGCGAAGGCCTTGATGGCGTGCTCGGCGTTGTTGTTGTTCCAAGGCACGCCGTCGTGGTGCAGGAACGTAAAAAGCGTGCCGCGATTCTTCATAAACCGCTGTTTGCATGTTGAGGCCGCCTCACTAGCGAATTGTGATGCGTCGAGCAATCCGAAGAACATGTCGACGTCGCGCAGGTGCTTTCGGAGGAAGCGTGTCTTCAGCCCGCGACGGTCGATGGTCTCCACGATCCGCTTCAGCAAATCCGAGAACGCCAGGGCGATAGACTTCATCTCCTGGTCGAACGGATTGTCCAGAATCGCGTCGTTGAGATCTCGCATGAGGTGGATCAGGCATTTCTGCTGCGGGCATGGAATGGACTCGTAGGCCGCGTAGAAGTCGGACACCAGGACGCCCTTGAAATCCTTCAGCAGCTCCCGGACGATCTCGGCCTCGCGGCTCTCGGCGAGGACGTAAGCCACGTCGGTCATGTTGGTGAGAACCCAGACGTAGGCGAGGTGCCCCTTAATGTTCGCGCGTGTCTCGTCGGCATGGACGAGATTACCACCGACGATCCGTTCCAATATTTTTCTCTTGGCTAATGCATAGCGTTCGGCGGCTTTGATTTTGAGATTGTTCAGCGTGCTCCGCACCAGACTGAAGCCGAACAGCCGGTTCAGACTGTGCTGCATGGTGAGCTGCGGGACACGCAGGCCCACGACGTGGTAGACAAAATATGCGACAACGTTCCATCCCCATTTCCGGCCGAGCAGTTTCCATCCGTCTAGGCCGTACTCGCGTCCGCAACTTCGGCAACGGTAGGTCTGGAACTCGTACCGGACTATCCGCCGTTTCGCGCTGTCCCTGCCGAAGACCAAATCCTCGACGGCCCGCGTTAGAAACCTGCATTTTCTCCGCCAACGCTTGCCGCAGTAAGGGCAGGAGGCAGGTGGCGTGGCCACGACGGTCTTTTCCGCCTTCGCCTGGCTCCGGCTTGTCCGCCTCGGCGATTTCGGGTTCGGTCTGGCTTCTGTTCCAGTTCGCACGAAAACCCGGTCCCGCTGGTAGTTCCAATACGCCGCAACGTTAATCTTCTCCATGTCAGGCAATGGGCTCTTGAAGGCCCGCCATTTCGAGAGGACATTCCTGCCCAGTTCTTCGGCATGGACCACCTCCGGAACGGCCGCCGGTTCACCAGTAGGAACTGCCGGCGTCAGGAGCCGGACAATGGTTCGGGAGACGAGGCTCAGTGCTTCGCAGTCGTCCGCGTTGTAGGCGATCAGCCGGTCGCGCAGGCTGGCGTCCCGCGACTCTTCCCATCGGGAACGCCACGAGATCGACAGGAGCCCCGTGGCCGAAGGATCCGACCACTCGAATCCGAGAAAGCGGGCGATTTCCTTGAGCCCGTTGGAATACGCGGGGAAGTAGATCCGGGCGTAAATCACGGCAAGGACGTTTGTTGCGGACGCAATGGCCGACGCCGCAGCGGAATTTTCCGGTGGCCCGCCGTGCCGCTCGCACATTCTTTTTAGAAACGTTTTCTCAAAACTGCCGTAATGCAGTAGCGTCGGCCGATCGACGTCCGACAGAATGTCCAGAAATTCATCCCAAATCCGCTTCTCGTCCGCCGGAGAGTCGGCCCAGAGGGACCGATGTTCCGTGCCGACCGCTGCCTCCACGCGGATCCCGATTAGATAGTAAAAATCGAGATCAGTAAGCCCCTCGACGTCGAGAAAAACCGGCGTACCGTTCATGGGCAGTTTAGGATTGCCGACGACATGGATCTTCCGCTCGCGGATGGCTAGGGCCTTCAATGCGTGGTGGTACCTTTCGGGCTTCGCAGCCAGACGCTTGGAACGCCGCCGCGGACGGAACGTGTATGCCAGTTGGGACACGGTGAAAATGCCTTTACCTCTGTACCTTGTCCGCTCCTTGTCGGTCAGGCTTGAGAATAGGCTCAGATCGTCTTTGTCGACAGCAGTCTTCCTGCACCGGTCATAGAACCCGCATTCGGGACAATGCCGGTTGAGAACCGTGTCCGGCGGAGAGGTGGCAGACAACAGTGATGCGACCAGCGAGACCTTTCTATGCAACGCGCGCGACAAAGCGGCGGCATTCACCGAAAATGCCGCATGTTTCTCGCCATGCACGATTTTCCCTGCACCGATCTTCGTGCCCAAAGCTTTGGCGATGGAGAGCGCCTCGAACGCCGCCATAGTTTTGTCGGAAGCGGTCAGCCTGTTTTTCGCCGCAAAGCGGATCGGCACAAATCGGGACGGCGCTCCCGCCTGCGTGATCCGCTGGATCAGCGCGATCTCGGCCTCCCAGCTTTCGGTCCGCACGGTTTTGCCGACGGCGAACTGCCAGGACTCGTGCTTCCAGAGAGCGGGTTCCGTCGAAGCGATGTCTGGTCCCGTCTCTTGGGATGTCAGCTTCCGGAAGCTCTCGCGTCGGTAAGATTCCTCCCTCGCGGCGGCCCATGCCGAGTATTCGGTACCGAAGGGGACCTCGCCCTTGGACAGCAGGTGGCACTTAACGGGGCACGCTAGAAACGCCTCGAGCAAACGCGATGTGACCACGCTTCGCCGATTATAGTTAGGCAGTCATAAACCCCGGCAACTTGGAAGCCTTCACATCGAAGGTTGCCGTCGCTCGACATCCAAGCCGTCGGTTTTGGACACCGATCAGACAATCAGCGAAATCGGCAGTCGTATCCTTCCAGATGAAAAGAGCCTCCTCGATGGCCGGCTCATCCTCGAATCGAACATCGGTCGCATCGAGCAAACCCGAGATGGCCTCAATGATCAAATTCTTCGGCAGGCTGTATCGGCTACGCAGCACCCATTCGGTTTCCAGGAGAACCAGCTGGCTTACGAAAACGCGGCGCCCTGCCGCGACTTCACGCTTGATCAGCTTTCGTGCCTTCTCAAACTGAGCTTCGTCATCCCGAACCAGATAGCGAACGAGAACGTTGGTATCGACCCCCAGCATCACCGCGACAACTGTTCAACCGGAACGGGCTTGCGACCCTTCTTGTGTAACGCGCCCGCCAGTTCGGTGACACTCTTGGTCTTCACCCGCATGACTACTGTGGCATCTGGCATCAACGTGAACGTCATACGGTCTCCGGCCTTCATGGAAAGACTATCCCGAATTTCCTTGGGAATCGTTGTTTGACCTTTGCTAGTAAGCGTGGCGTCGTTTGACATTGCATTCTCCTATTGTCCTTACGCATAGCATTATAGTAAGGCGATTGATTGCTGGCAAGATGCTATCTTAACGGCTGCTATCCGGCGACAGTACTGACTGTCTGCTGATGGCCGTATCCGGCCGATTGCGTCTCCCCCGGCCAAGTCACGAACCACGGTATCAATCCGTCCGGAATATTCAGCCAGACATAGACAACAGCCTGAAGATCGGCTCTGCAAGCCATTCTTCAGCCATCTCTCCTTCGTGAAGGAGAGACCTCAGCTCTCCTCGTTTCCAGTCTTGAGCCGCCGCGCGGGTTTGCTCGGCAGCTTCGCGGGTTTGTCCGGTCCCCAGACGCGGCTGTAGTAGGTATCGGCGAGGTTCAGCGCGCCCACGGGGTTGTGCGCGAGTACGCGGTCCTTGGTCACGAGCGTGGTGACCAGCCCCTTTGCATGGCGGATGAACAGACTGTCGTGGCCCACGCACAAACCCATGATCACGTCGAGCTCGCAGCCGGCGCGGTTGAGCAGTTCGGCCTGCGACACCGGGTTGCACATAGGCTCGAAGTTTCCCGGCCGGATTTTCTCTTCGTCCTTGACGCCGATGTTCTCCTTCGGCACGCCGCCGTTCTTGCACGCGATCGATGTCACTTCGAAGCCGTGGCTCTCGAGGATCGCGCTGAAGACGCGCGCGTGGTCGACGAAGCTGATGCACATCGCGATGCCGATCTTGCGAAAGCCCATCTTCTTTGCGAACTGGCAGATCTCTTCTACGCGCGTCCATTTGCAGTAGCCCTCGCTTTCGACCACGGCGGCCGTGTGCGCGATGCGCAGGGTGAATGGATCGCGGTAAGGCTCCCAGGCCGCAGCGACTCCCTCGGGGTCGACTTTGGACGGGCAGAACGCGGGGCCGCGCTCCTCCCCCTCCCCTTGTCGGCAGGCGCGCACCGTACTCGGGCAGTAGGCGCAGCCCGGGGTTTCATAGCCGTGGTTGTCTTCGCTCATTCCGGATTCTCTGGGTGGATATCGGCTGGTAACATAGCGCGCCACCTGCGCAGGCGTTTTGCGCTAGCGCAATAGTTCGGCGGATTTACGCCGCCGCGAGGCGGCCAATTTGGCCTGAATCGTTGGGGCGCATGGGTATAAAATGCGCCCATGCGCCAATGCCTGCAACCACGCTTGCCCTAAGCCTTATGGTCAAACCGCCGAAGTCGATAGACGACACCGCGGCGCTGCTCGCGCGCGCCGACTACGTCGCCGAGCGCAGCCTCGCCACCGCCCTGTTCCTCGCCCTGAAGATGGAACGGCCGCTGTTTCTCGAGGGCGAAGCCGGGGTCGGCAAGACCGAGATCGCGAAAGTGCTCGCTACCACGCTGGAGCGCAAACTGGTGCGGCTGCAGTGCTACGAAGGACTGGACATTTCCTCGGCCGTATATGAATGGAATTACCCGCGGCAGATGATAGAAATCCGTCTCGCCGAAGCGGCCGGCAAAATGGACGAGGCCGCCGGCGGCGCTAACAAGGCCTATGGGCAAGCGGCCCGCAAGAAGCTCAGCCAGGATATTTTCTCCGAGCAGTTCCTGATCAAACGACCGCTGCTGCAGGCGCTGGAAGCCGACGCGGACGGCGCGGCGCCGGTGCTGCTGATCGACGAACTCGACCGCACGGACGAACCCTTCGAAGCCTATCTGCTCGAAGTCCTGTCCGACTATCAGGTGAGCATACCCGAGCTCGGCACGATCAAGGCGGACAAACCGCCGATCGTGATCATCACCTCCAACCGCACGCGCGAGATCCACGATGCGGTCAAACGCCGCTGCCTGTATCACTGGGTGGATTACCCGAACGCCGCGCGCGAGTTCGACATCCTGCGCCGCAAGGCGCCGGGGGCGGCGGAGCGCCTGTCGCGCGAGATCGTCGCCTTCGTGCAGCGCCTGCGCAAAATGGATCTGTTCAAGCTTCCCGGCGTCGCCGAAACCATAGACTGGACCCGCGCGCTGGTGGCGCTGGACCAGCTCGCGCTCGATCCGGACATGGTCAACGACACGCTCGGCGCCCTGCTCAAGTACCAGGACGACATCGGCCGCGTGCGCGGCAGCGAAGCCGAGCGCCTGCTATCCGAAGTCAAAGCGGAACTGGCTGCCGCCTGAGGCGGCGCTGCGCCCCCGACCGTGAAACCGCCCGCGTTCATCGAGCGTCTGTTCAGCAAACCGGCGGCAACCGGCAGCAAGCCCGACCGGCACACGCGCAAGACCATCGCCCTGTGTCACGCGCTGCTGTCCGAGCGCGGCGAGGCCTCGGGCGCCGCGCTCGCGCGCGAGGCCCTGGAAGCCTATCGCCTGCTCTCCGGCGCGGCGCTGAGCGCTTTTTTCGATGTCCTCGCGCGCGAGTTTTCCCCCGACCCGGAAGTGGTCGAACAGGCGGCCGCCGACTACCGGCTAGACCCCTCGCAAGCCAATCTGATCCGGCTGCAGCACGTGGTCGAGTCGCGGCGGCAGGAATTGTTCCGGCGCCTCAACCTCGCCGCCGGCGGAACCGCTGCGCTGGTCGAAATGCGCCGGCGCCTGCTGCGCGATCTGCGCCAGCAACCGCACTGGGCCGGCATAGACGCCGATCTGGTCCATCTGCTCGGGTCCTGGTTCAACCGCGGTTTCCTGTCGCTGCAGCGCATCGACTGGCGCACCCCGGCGCTGGTGCTGGAAAAGCTGATGCGGTACGAAGCGGTGCATGAGATCCAGGGATGGCGCGACCTGCGCCGCCGGCTGGAATCCGACCGCCGCTGTTTCGCTTTTTTCCACCCGGCCCTGCCCGACGAGCCCATTATTTTCATCGAGGTTGCGCTGACCAAGGGCATGAGCGATCAGGTGCAGCCGCTGCTCGACCCGGACTCGCCGGTGGTCGATCCGGCCGGCGCGGACACGGCGATTTTCTACTCGATCACCAACTGCCAGGAGGGCCTGCGCGGCATCTCCTTCGGCAATTTCCTGATCAAGCAGGTGGCCGAAGACCTGGGCCGCGAGTTTCCGCGCGTGAAAACGTTTGCCACGCTCTCGCCGGTACCGGGATTCCGCCGCTGGCTCACGGAAGTCGCGGCGGCACACACGCAACTGGCCGAACTGGTCGACGCCTTGGCGGCGGATGATTGGATCGAGCGCGCCGGACCGGGAACGCGCACGCGCAACGAATTGATGCGCTTGTGCGCCTACTATCTGCAGCACGCCAAGCACGGCCAGGAAGCGGCCGATCCAGTGGCGCGTTTCCATCTGGGCAACGGCGCCCGCATGGAACGCCTCAACTGGCTCGCCGATTCTTCAAAGGCGGGCCTGGCGCGCTCGGCCGGCCTGATGGTCAATTACGTCTACCGTCTGAAGGACGTGGAACGCAACCACGAAGCCTATGCGAAAGAGCATCTGGTCGTGGCGTCGCCGGGGCTGTCGCTGCTCGCACGCGAGAGCCTGCTCGCGCGTCTGAAATTCAAGCGCAAACCATGATCGCGTCGGCGGTTGCAGCCGACCCAGCCTCGCATGGCCGCAGGCAAGCTGGCTGAAAACATCATGCACTTCGCCCGCGTGCTGCGCGCGGCGGGGCTGCCGATCGGGCCGGACCGGGTGATCGATGCGCTGCGCGCGCTGGAAACCGCAGGCCTGGCGCGGCGCGAAGATTTCTACTGGACGCTGGCCGCGGTGTTCCTGTCCAAACGCGAACAGCAGGAATTGTTCGACCAGGCCTTCCACATATTCTGGCGCGACCCGCGCATGCTCGAGCGCATCCTCGGCCTGCTGCTGCCGCAGAACTACGGCCCTGCCGGCACAGACGCGCAGGCGAGCCGGCGCCTGTCGGACGCACTGCGATCGGCCGACGAGCAAGCGCAACAGGAGCAGCCGCAGGAAAGCGAAGTCGACGCGAGCCTGTCCAGTTCCCGCAGCGAATTGCTGCAGCACGCCGATTTCGAGAGCATGAGCGGCGCCGAACTCGCGCAGGCGAAGAAACTGATCGCCCGTCTGCGCCTGCCCATTCCCGAGGCGCAAACGCGCCGCTTCCACCCCGATGCCCGGGGGCCCGGGATCGACCTGCCGGCGACCGTGCGCGCCAGCCTCAGAGGGGGAGCGCAGATCATCGCGCTCAAACGCCGCGCGCGCACCACCCGGCACCCGCCGCTGGTGGTGCTGTGCGACATCTCGGGCTCGATGAGCCGCTATTCGCGCATGTTCCTGCATTTCCTGCACGCCATCACCAACGACCGCGACCGCGTGCACACGCTGGTGTTCGGCACGCGGCTGACCAACATCACCCGCCACCTCCGGAATCGCGACGTCGATGTCGCAATGGACCGCGTGGCGGCGGCGATTCAGGACTGGGCCGGCGGCACGCGCATCGGCGTATGCCTCGCGCAATTCAACCGCAACTGGTCGCGACGCCTGCTTGGACAAAACGCGGTGGTGCTCCTGATCAGCGACGGGCTGGACCGCGACATCGGCGCCGGCCTGGGCGCGGAAATGGAACGCCTGCACAAGTCCTGCCGCAAGCTCGTCTGGCTCAACCCGCTGCTGCGCTACGAGGGCTTCCAGCCGCGGCCATCGGGCGTACGCGCCATGCTGCCGCACGTCGACGCCTTCCTGCCGGTGCACAACATCGAGAGCCTGGTCGACCTGGCGCGCGAACTCGAGCACGGCAAGTGGCAGCGCCGTTCCGGCAAGATCGCCGCGTAGTACACGAGCTCTCCTGCAACATGGAAATGACCGGCGAACAAATCATCCCCGCGGCGCAGGCCGAGGTCTGGCGCGGCCTGAACGATCCCGAAGTCCTCAAGGCCTGCATTGCCGGATGCGAGTCGATCCAGAGACTGAGCGGCACCGAGTACGCCCTAGTGACGACCGCCGCGATCGGCCCGGTCAAGGCGAAATTCCGCGGCAAGCTGCTGCTCGCCGATCTCGATCCGCCGAATTCCTACTCGCTTTCCTTCGACGGCCAGGGCGGCGCGGCGGGGTTCGGCAGAGGCTCGGCCCTGGTGTCGCTGACCGCCGCGGGTTCGGCTACGCGCCTCAACTATGCAGTGAAAGCACAGGTGGGCGGCAAGCTGGCGCAGCTCGGATCGCGCCTGATCGACGGCGTGGCGAAAAAACTGGCGGATGATTTCTTCGCCGCTTTCAACGAGAAAATTGCAGCGCCGGCCGCGACCGAAGCCCCGGGCGAGGCCGCGCCCGGCGCGGCGCCGCTGTGGTGGGTGATCGCCGCGATTGGCGCCATGTTCCTGCTCGCCTATTACAGCTGAGGGCCGGTGCGCTCCAGCACCAGCCGCGCCGCGCACAGATCCTCCAGCGCGGTGCCTACCGATTTGAACAGGGTGATCTCGCCCGCGCTGCGCCGCCCAGGATGCGCGCCCGCGACCAGTTCCGCCAGCTCCGCGCGCACATCCTCGCGCTTCAGCGCGCCGCTCGCCAGCGGCTGCACCAGGTCCCCCGCCTCCTTCAGCGCCCCAGCGTAGGTATCGACGAAGATTTCCGCGCGCGCGATCAGATCGTCGTCGGCTTCGCGCATCTGCGGCGTGAAGCCGCCGACCAGATCCACATGCATCCCGCCATGCAGCAGTTTGCCGCGCACGATCGCTTCGGTGGCGGTGGTGGCGCAGCTGACGATGTCCGCCTCGGCCAGACCGGACTGCAGGCCGGCAACCGCCTGTGCCGGCAAGCCCTCGTCGCGCAGCAGCGCCGCCAGCGTCTGCGCGCGCTCCGGATTTCGCCCCCAGAGCAGCAGCTTTGCTATCGGCCGCAGCGCGCAGTGGGCGCGCGCCATATGCGGCGCCAACGCACCGGTACCGATGACCAGCAACACGGCGCTGTCCGCGCGCGCAAGATAAGTCGAGGCCAGAGCCGACGCGGCCGCGGTGCGCCGCAGCGTCAGCGCCTCGCCGTCGAGCAGCGCGCGCGGATGCCCGGTGGCGCCGTCGAGCAACACGTACAGCGCCGACACCGTGGCCACGCCGCGCGCGCGGTTGTGCGGAAACACCGTCACCAGTTTTACCCCGAGATCCTTGCCCGGGCGCCACGCCGGCATCAGCAGCAGTCTATCGCCCGCGCCGGTGACGTCGTGCACATGGCGCAGGGGCGCCGCGCAACCTTCACGAAACGCCTCGCGCAGGGACCCGGCGAGGCGCTTGTAATCGAGCGCGGCATGAACCTCGTCCGCCGAAAAGAATGGCAGTTGCATAGCCGCGTATAGTACGACACACCGCGGCCATACACTGCCGGCCGTTCAGGTTTGTTTCAGCGCTTCGGCGCCAATCAGAACACGATCACGCCGCGCGCATTGCGCCCCGCTTCAAGATCGGCAAACGCCTGCGGCGCCTCGTCGATACCGTAGGTGCGCGTGATGAGTTCGTCGAGTTTCAACTTCTTCGCCTGATACAGCGCGATCAGCCGCGGGAAATCCTCGCGCGGCCGCGCCGAGCCGTAATAGCTGCCGGTCAAGGTCTTTTCCTCGAAAGTGATCGAGGCCGTTTTCAGCGAAGTATTGTCGTCGTTGCGCGCCACGCCCACCACCAGGGCAGTGCCGCCCTTGCGCACGGCGCGGAAAGCCTGCTCCACCATCTTGCCCAGGCCGATGCACTCGAAGGCGTAGTCGGCGCCGCCGCCGGTGAGTTTTTTCACCGCCTTGACCAGGTTTTCCTCCGTGCCGGCGTTGATCGTATGCGTGGCGCCGAACTGTTTCGCCAGCGCGAGCTTGTGCTCGGCCATATCCACGGCGACGATGATGCCCGCACCGGCGATGGCGCAGCCCTGGATCACGTTCAGGCCCACGCCGCCCGCGCCGATCACCAGCACGCTGGCGCCCGGCTCGACTTTGGCGGTATTGAACACCGCGCCGACGCCTGTCATCACGCCGCAGCTGATCAGCGCGGCCTGCGGCAGGGGCATGCCCGGCGCGATTTTCACCACGTTGTTGACGTGCAGGGTGGCGTACTCGGCCATCACGCCGCAGGCGGAAAAGATGTTGAGCGGCTTGCCGGCGGCGTCGCGCGTGCGCAGGCTGCCGTCGGGCAGCGCAATGATCGCCTTGGCGCCGACGTCGCACAGATGCGGCCGGCCGGTGACGCAGTAGCGGCATTTGCCGCACATGTTGACGAAGGAACTGATCACCGTGTCGCCGACCGCGTACTCGCTCACGCCTTCACCGACTTCGACCACCGTGCCCGCGCCTTCGTGGCCGAGGATCAGCGGCAGCGGCATGCCGATGGTGCCGTTGACCGCCGACAGATCGCTATGACAGACGCCGCAGGCGCCCAGCTTGATCATCACCTCGTCGCGCTGCGGCGAGTCGACCTCGATGCTCTCCACCACCACCGGCACATTGTTCTGGCGGCAGACGACCGCTCTTGCCTTGCGTCCCATGCTGACTCCCCGATTCGGTTTCGATGACAGGCATTATGCAGCCGGGCAAGCGGATTCTCCAAACCAGCAGAACCTTTCTTGCGCGGACGATGTTCCGCCTATCGGCGGTCGCAGGCTACGCCCCGCGAGTGGCCGTGGAGTTGGTCGCTGGCCTCATAATGGGGCTACAATATGGCAGCGCGCACTGGCAGCGCAGCGAGCGCCAGGACTAGGAATCCTATCGACCAACCAAAACGAGGAGATCACAGTGCAACGTCGTTCATTTCTAAAAAAAGCCGGCCTGGGTTTGGCCGCAGGCGCGGCCGCCGCGCCGGGCTTAGTCAGTGCACAAGCACCTGCCGCGGGACTGCCAACCATATCGTGGCGCATGGCCGGGAGCTGGCCCAAGAGCCTGGATACCCTTTACGGCGGCATGGAGCAAATCGCCAAGCGCGTCTCGGCGGCGACCGGCGGCAAGTTCACCATCAAGGTATTCGCGGCCGGCGAAATCGTAGGCGGGCTGCAGGTCCTGGATGCGGTGCAGAACGGCACCGTGGAATGCGGGCATACCGCGACCTACTACTATTTCGGCAAGGACCCCACGTTTGCCTTATCCTGCGCCGTTCCGTTCGGCCCGAATTCGCGCCAGCAGAATGCGTGGATGTATCACGGCGGTGGCCTCGAGCTGATGCGCGAGTTCTATAAGACCTACAACGTCATGCAGTTTCCCGCCGGCAACACCGGCGCGCAGATGGGCGGATGGTTCCGCAAGGAAATCAAGAGCGTCGCCGATCTCAAGGGCCTGAAATTCCGCGTCAGCGGCTACGCCGGCCTGGCGCTGGGCAAGCTGGGCGTGGTGCCGCAGCAGCTCGCTGGCGGCGACGTCTACCCGGCGCTGGAAAAAGGCACGATCGACGGCGCCGAGTGGGTCGGCCCGTATGACGACGAAAAACTCGGCTTCTACAAGGTGGCGAAGTATTACTACTACCCGGGCTGGTGGGAAGGCGGCCCCGAGCTCGACTTCCTGGTGAATATCAAATCCTGGGAAGCCCTACCCAAGGAATACCAGGCGATCCTGGAATCCGCATGCGCCGAAGCGAATGTCTCGATGCTGGCGAAGTACGACACCCTCAACCCCCCGGCGCTGAAGCGGCTGATCGCAAACGGCGTGCAGTTGCGGCCGTTTTCGAACGAAATCATGGCGGCCTGCTACAAAGCCGCCAACGAGGTCGCCGCAGAAATCTCGGCCAAGAACCCCCAGTTCAAGAAGGTTTACGACGCCATGGTCAAGTTCCGCAACGAACAGGTGCAATGGTTCTCGATCGCGGAAAACCGTTACGACAACTTCATGGTCGCAGCGGAACGCCTGTCGCAAAAGGCGCCGAAGAAGAAGTAAGGCCGCAGCATTCCCCGGTCCGGATTCCGCCCCGGGGCTGCTCAAAAAAAACCCCGCGCGAGCGGTAATGCCGTTCAGTTAAGGTTTTTGCTCAGGTAACGAACGGTATATCGAGAGGGTCTGGCTTTGACGACACGGGGGCATTGACGCCCCCGTCGTTTTTCCACTATGGCGAATTGAAGCTGAAT